>VYKS01000015.1_pt1 | contig 133726 bp, 110 predicted proteins | sample 5114511 | NCBI WGS metagenome assembly VYKS01 (sample SAMN12291795, study PRJNA351875) | freshwater metagenome | isolation source: freshwater lake | place: USA: Michigan, Gull Lake | collected 2011-07-05 | reverse complement strand
CCGCCCGCCCGCCCCGTGGGCGGGCTCATCCGCGCGTTCGGCGGGGACACCATGGGCACGACCTGGTCGGTCAAGGCGGTGCTGCCGGCGACCACCGACCTTGCCGCCCTGCAGGCGAGCGTTCAGCGCGCCCTCGACGGCGTCGTCGCCCAGATGAGCCCCTGGGCGCCGCTGTCGGACCTATCACGCTACAACCGCGCCGCGCCGGGGAGCTGGACAACACTCCCGCCCGAAACCCTGACCGTGCTGCGCAGGGCTCTTGAGGTGGCCGAGCAAAGCGAGGGCGCGTTCGATCCGACCCTGGGCGCCCTGACCGACCTCTGGGGCTTTGGCCCGCGTCCGTTCGCCGGTCAGCCGCCCGAGGCCGAGAGCCTCGCCCCGCGCCGCGAGGCTTGCGGCTGGAAGCGCCTCGCCCTGGACGGCGAGACCCTGTTCCAACCGGGCGGGCTGAAGCTGGACTTGAACGGCATCGCCAAGGGTTTTGGCGTCGACCAGGCCGCCGCTGCGCTGGATCGCGCCGGGGTCAAGAGCTACCTCGTCGAGGTCGGCGGCGAGCTGCGCGGGATCGGCGCCAAGCCCGACGGCCAGCCCTGGTGGGTCGAGCTGGAGCGCCCGCCGCCCTTCGAGCCTGCCGCCAACGACACCCGGAAGACCCTGGTCGCCCTGCATGACCTGGCCGTAGCCACCTCGGGCGAGTATCGCCGGTTCTTCGACTACGGCGGCCGACGCTACGCCCACACGCTGGACCCGGCTACCGGCGCGCCGATCGTTCACGCCACCGTCAGCGTCACGGTGCTGGCCAAGGACTGCATGAGCGCCGACGCCTGGGCCACGGCCCTGACCGTCATGCCGCCGGAGCGCGCCCTGGCCTTCGCCGCCGACCACGACCTGGCCGCCCTGATCGTCAGCCGGGGTCCGGCGGGTCTGGAGGAACGGCTCTCGCCCGCCCTGCAGGCGATGCTGGATTGATGTCCGACCTTTCCGCCCTCTCCCCCGAGGCCCGTCGCTGGTTCTGGGCCGGCGTCGTCGTGGTGCTATACGCCCTCTTCTGCCTGGCCATCGCCCTGCGCGAGACCTGGCGAGGCCGGCGGGCGCGTCAGGCCGCCTCCGCCCTGTCGCAAGGATCGGGCGAGCCGGTGCTCGTCACCTACGCCAGCCAGACCGGCTTCGCCGAGGAACTGGCGACCGCCACGGCCAAGGCCCTGTCGGACGCCGGCGCGCCGGTGACCCTGAAGGACCTCTCGGCCGTAACCGCCGGCGATCTTGCAGGCCGCGCCCTGTTCGTGGTCAGCACCACCGGCGAGGGCGACGCTCCCGACCCGGCACGCGCCTTTATCCGCGACGTGATGAAGACCGAGGCTAACCTTTCGGCTCTGCGTTACGGCCTGCTGGCCCTGGGGGATTCGAGCTACGCCCACTACTGCGCGTTCGGGCGCGCGCTGGACGCCTGGCTGACGGGCCAGGGCGCTCAGCCCCTTTTCGACCGCGTGGAGGTGGACGACGCCGATCCGGCCGCCCTGCGCCACTGGCAGGCCCAGCTGGCGACCTTGACCGGCGTCACCGACGCGCCGGACTGGACGCGGCCGACCTATGACGCCTGGACCCTGGCCGAGCGGACGCTGCTCAACCCCGGCAGTCCGGGCGGCGAGGCCTGGCACATCCGCCTGACCCCGCCCAAGGGCGCGGACTGGCAGGCCGGCGACATTCTCGAGATCGGCCCCCGCAACGATCCGGCGCAGGTCGCCGCCCTGGTCGCGGCCCTGGACCTGCCAACACAGGCCGCCGAGACCCTGGCGGGCCTTCGCCTGCCGCAGGACGAGGCCGCCGTCGAGACCCTGCGGGGCTTGCCGCTTGACGCCGTGGCCCAGCGCCTGACCGCACTGCCCCATCGCGAGTACTCGATCGCCTCACTGCCCAGCGACGGCGGGGTCGAGCTGATCGTCCGCCTTATGCCCCGCGCCAACGGCGCGCTGGGCCTGGGTTCGGGCTGGCTGTGCCGCTATGCGCCGATCGGCGCGGCGATCGAAGCCCGGGTGCGGGTAAACCGCAGCTTCCACGCCCCCGAGACCACTCGGCCCCTGATCCTGATCGGCGCAGGCACGGGCCTGGCGGGCCTGCGCGCCCACATTAAGGCCCGCGCCGCCGCCAGCGTGCGCTGGAACTGGCTGGTCTTCGGCGAGCGCACCGCCGCCCACGACTACTTCCACCGCGCCGAGCTGGAAGCCTGGAAGGCCTCTGGCCTGCTGGACCGGCTGGACCTGGCTTTCTCCCGCGATCAGGCTGAGCGGATCTATGTCCAGCACCGACTGCGCGAGTCCGCCGACATCCTGCGCCGCTGGGTGGCCAACGGCGCGGCGATCTATGTCTGCGGGTCACTGGAGGGCATGTCGCGCGAGGTCCACAGCGCGCTGGTCGAGATTCTGGGCGCCGAGGGTCTGGAGCGCCTGACCGACGAAGGGCGGTATCGGCGGGACGTTTACTAGGCGCTGGGGAGCGCCCCCTCCGTCACGTCGCCTGCGGCGCCGCGCCACCTCCCCCGCAAGCGGGGCAGGAGGATAGCCAGACCTCCTCACCCGCGACGCGGGGGAGGTGGGTCGACGCGGATACGCGGCGAGACGGAGGGGGCGCTCAGCCCCGTAACAGCCCGTCCCGCTCTTCCGGGGTATTGGCCCCGCGCAGACGCAGGAGGGCGCCGTCCGGAACCGGCAGGGGGACGAGGCCCGCGCGCTCCACAAGTCTCCGCAAGGGCCAGCCGGCCTCGGCGTCGGCAGGCAAGGCCGTTGCGTCCAGCGCCATCGGCAGCGGCAAGCCCTCGTAGCAGCCTCCCTTCGCGAGCAGAGGGGCCAGATCGTCAGGCGTGATCGTCGGCGCATCGACCGCGAGCACGAGGAGCCGTGTGGTTCCCAGCGCCCGCGCGCCCGCCAGCACGCCGCCAACAGGCCCCGCCCCCGCCGCGTCGTCGGCGACCCACGGCCAGCCAAGGTCCGCCCCTGCCGTCACCAGCGCCTCCGCCCCGACCGCGCGCGCCAGGTCCGCCACGCGATCCACGGCGCGGCGGCCGTCCCAGTCCAGCGCAGCCTTGTCGCGGCCCATGCGCCGCGAGCCGCCGCCACACAGGATGATCGCGCCCAGAGAGGTCATGGGCAGGGTTTAGCAGCAAAACCCGCTGCTCTTCCAAGCGCCACCCGAAGCGGTCTAGTCTCCGCGCCGAAAAGGGACGGACTCTAGAATGAACCAACCTGTCGAGCGCCAGCGTCGCCGGACGACCCAGAGCGCCACGATCCGCGACGTAGCGGCCCGGGCGGGGGTCTCGCCGATGACGGTGTCGCGGGTGATCAACCGCGAAAGCACGGTCAAGGAAGAGACCCGCCAGTTGGTCGAGAAAGCCATCGCAGATCTCAACTACGCGCCGAACCCCGCCGCCCGCAGCCTGGCCGGCAGCGCGCCGTTCCGGATCGGCCTGCTCTACGACAACCCCTCGACCGGCTATCTGTCGGAATTCCTGGTCGGGGCGCTGGACGAAAGCAGCCGCACTGGCGCTCAGATCGTCATCGAGAAGTGCGCCGAGCCTGAGCTGGCCCGCGCCACCCTGGCCCGTCTGCTGAAGACCGGCGTCGACGGCCTGATCCTGCCCCCGCCCCTGTGCGAGTCAGCCGAGGTCCTGGCCGAGATCCGCGCGGCGGGCGCCGCCGCCGTGGCCGTGGCCCCCGGCACAGCCAGCGCCGACATGGCCACCATCCGCATCGACAACGAGGCGGCCGCCTTTGAACTGACCCAGCACTTGATCGGTCTGGGCCACAAGCGCTTCGGCTTCATCAAGGGCCACCCGAACCAGACGGTAAGCCAGCAGCGCTTGGACGGTTTCATGACCGCCCTCAAGGCCGCCGGTATCCCGCAGGAGAACATCCGGGTCGAGCAGGGCTATTTCACCTATCGCTCGGGCCTGGAGGCGGCCGAGCGCCTGCTAGCCGCTGATCCGCGTCCGACCGCGATCTTCGCGGCCAATGACGACATGGCCGCCGCCACGGCAGGCGTCGCCCATCGCCTGGGCCTGGATGTGCCGGGCGACGTCTCGATCGTCGGCTTCGACGACACCTCGATCGCCGACAACATCTGGCCGCCCCTGACCACGGTCCATCAGCCGATCGCGGCCATGGCCCGCGCGGCCGTGGATCTGGTGCTTGAAGAAATCCGCCGCCACCGCGACGGCGGCGGCGAACCGCGCCAGTTGATGCACCCTCATACGCTGATCGTGCGGGACTCTAGCGGGCCGGCGGGGGCTTAGAGAGCCAGCGCCCCAGAGCGCCCCCTAGCTCCGGTAATCCCCGTTGATCGCCACGTACTGCTTGGTCAGGTCGCAGGTCCACACCGTGGCCGAGCCGCGGCCGACGCCGACATCCACCGAGACCTCAAAGGACTGGTTCTTGACGTAGGCGCTCATCTTGGCCTCGTCGTATTCGGCCGAGATCAGGCCGTCGCGGGCGGCGTAGAGGTCGCCGAACTTGACGCTGATCTTCTCGCGGGCCACCGGCTCGTCGGCGCGGCCTACGGCCATGACGATGCGGCCCCAGTTGGCGTCCTCGCCGGCGAAGGCGGTCTTGACCAGCGGGCTCTCGGCGATGGTCCGGGCGATTTTGCGGGCGCTGGCCGGGCTTTCGGCGCCGTTGACGGTGATCTTGACGAACTTGGTCGCCCCCTCGCCGTCCTTGACCAGTTGCAGGGCCAGGTCCAGCAGCACGCCTTCCAGCTTTTCGCGGAAGTCGGCCAGACGCTTGTCGCCCGGACGGCTGATCTTGGGCGCGCCCGACTGGCCGGTGGCGAACAGCAGAAGCGTGTCGTTGGTCGAGCGGTCGCCGTCCACCGTCACGCAGTTGAAGGTGGTGCGGGTATACAGGCTGACCAGGGTCTGCAGGGCCGCCGGGGCGATGGCCGCGTCGGTGGCCACGAAGGCCAGCATGGTGGCCATGTCGGGCGCGATCATGCCCGAGCCCTTGGCGATGCCGGCGATCTTGACCTCGACCCCGTCGATCATCGCCGTGGCGTAGGCGCCCTTCGGGAAGGTGTCGGTGGTCATGATCGCCCGGCCGGCCTCGGCCCAGGCGTCGGCCTTCAGACGGCTTTCCACCTCAGGCAGGCGGGCGGTGATCTTGCTGTCGTCCAGGATGACGCCGATGACGCCGGTCGAGGCCATCATCACGTCGCGCTGGCGGCAGTCCAGGCGCTTGCCCACGGCCGTGGCCACGCGGCGCACCGCGTCGGCGCCGGGCTTGCCGGTGAAGCTGTTGGCGCAGCCGGCGTTGACCACCAGGGCCCGCACGTCCGCCCCGCCCGTCGCCGCCAACTGGCGCTTGCACCAATCGACCGGCGCAGAGCCCACGCCGTGACGGGTGAAGACGCCCGCCGCCGAGGTGCCCTCGGCGAAGCGCATCAGCAGCAGATCTTCCCGCTCGTGCTTGTAGAAGCCCGCGCGGCCGGTGGCGATCTCGACGCCGGCGATCGGCGGAATGGTCGGGAACGGCACGGCCAGCGGCGAGATCGCCAGGCCGGGCTTACCAGCGCCCGTCGCGGCCTTGGCCGGCGCCGCGGCCTGCTGTTCGGACTCGCCCGCAGACTTCTGGGCCCGGCGTAGACCGGCGCGCTTCAGCGCCGCGGTCAGCGGATCGACGATCGCGTCGATGACGCCGTGCGCGCGCTCGGTCGCGGCCGCGACAGGTTCGCCAGGCGTCGTCCCGGAAGTCTTGGTCGTCTTGGTCATGAGCCGCTCTTACTACTATTTCTTCGCGGGTTGGGCGGGAGGCGGCGGGGCCGAGGCCGGCGCGGCGCCTTGCAGTTCGGGTGGGGCCGAGGCGGGTTCCTGCGCCGCGCCGGCGGGCAATTCCTGCGACTTGCCGATCATCATCTCGACCTTGGCCGAGCCGCGCAGCTTCTCAAGGATGTCGCGGACCTGATCATAGGTCAGGAAGCGGATGATCTGCGGCCGCGCGGCCTCCAGAGTGATCGGTTCCTCGGTGCGCTTGTCCTCGACCTTGACGATGACCCAGCCGCCCTCGGCGGCGAACGGGCCGACCAGCGCACCCTTCTGGGCGTCCTTGAGGGCCACCCCGTAGGGCTCGGGCATGACGTCCAGCGTGAAGTAGCCGAGGTCGCCGCCGTTGAAGCGGGTGGCCTGGTCGGTCGAACGCTCCATGGCCAACGCATCGAACGAGGCGCCGGTGGCCAAGAGCTTCTTGATGCTCTCGGCCTCGGCCTGACTGCCGACCAGAATCTGGCGGGCGCGGATCTCCTCGGAGCGCTTCGACAGCTTCTGCTGCTCGGCGTAGAGCTTGCGGATGGCGTCCTCGGTGACGGCCTTCTCGACCACGCCCTCGACCAGCATGTCGCCCAGGATACGCTCGCGCGCAGCGGCCAGGCGGCGCTGGGCCACCGGGTCCTTGTCGAGCTTGCGCTTGACCGCCTCGGCGGCCAGCAGCTTCTGGTCGATGACCTCGTCGAGGCGCTGGCGGAACACCTCGCTGGAGATATCCAACGGCTCGCCCTCGCTGATCAGCCCCTGGGCCACGGCCTCGCGCTTGACGTCGCTGGCCCAGATCACCTGGCCGTTGACGCGCGCCACGGCGGTGTCGCCCGGCTCGGGCGGCTTGTCGGCGACCTTGTTCTGGCCGCAGGAGGCGATCAACAGCGCGCAGGCCACAGCGCCCAGCGCGCCCATCAGGCGGAAAGAGGTCTTCAAGGCCAAGATCTCCGGCTTTGCTGAAATGGGCTCTAGCGCGGTTTTTACCCAAGAGGAAACGGCTTCGCCGTGGAAAGCGTTCTGGTCCGCGAAAACCGGCCCGGGAGCCTGAGTTTCAGCGCCTTAAACCCTCTTTGTTCTAGGGTCGTCGCGTTGACACCAGGGGGGGCGGTGCTTAAGTCTCCGGCCGCACCGGAACGGCGTGTTTACGCGTTGTTGCGGCTGATTTTCATCTCCGTAGTCGAGGCCTCTCAGCCTTAGCGCCGGCCTCCTCGTCCAAACCGCCCTCCGGATTCTCCCTGAATGCTTGGTTTCGCCAAAAAGTTCTTCGGCTCTTCCAACGAGCGCAAGGTCAAGACGCTGACCGCGCGCGTGGCCAAGATCAACGCCTATGAAGCCGAATACGCGGCGCTTTCCGACGAGGCGCTGAAGGGCAAAACCGCCGAGTTCAAGGCGCGTCTCGAAAAGGGCGAGACCCTCGACGACATTCTGAACGAAGCCTTCGCCGTCGTACGCGAAGCCTCCAAGCGCGTCCTTGGCATGCGCCACTTCGACGTCCAGATGGTCGGCGGCATGGTGCTGCACTTCTCGGGCATCTCGGAGATGCGCACCGGTGAAGGCAAGACGCTGGTCGCCACCCTGCCGACCTATCTGAACGCCCTGGAAGGCAAGGGCGTCCACGTCATCACCGTCAACGACTATCTGGCCCGCCGCGACGCCGACTGGATGGGTCAGGTCTACAACTTCCTGGGCCTGTCGTACGGCGTGATCGTCAACGGCCTGTCGCAGGGCGAGCGCCAGCGCGCCTATCGCAGCGACATCACTTACGGCACCAACAACGAATTCGGCTTCGACTATCTGCGCGACAACCTCGTCTACAGCGTCGACGAGATGGTCCAGCGCGGCCACAACTTCGCGATCGTCGACGAGGTCGACTCGATCCTGATCGACGAGGCCCGCACCCCGCTGATCATCTCGGGCCCGACCGAGGACCGCAGCAGCTTCTACAAGACCATCGACGTGCTGGTTAAGGAACTGATCCTCGACAAGTCGATGTACGACCATGACGAGAAGCAGAAGCAGGTCATCCTGACCGAAGAAGGCCAGGAGAAGATCGAAGAGATCCTGATGGCCGGCGGCCACCTGGCCGAAGACTCTGCAGGTCTCTACGACGCGGCCAACGTCTCGGTGGTGCACCACGTCAATCAGGCGCTGCGCGCCAACGTGCTCTACACGCGCGACAAGGACTACATCGTCAAGGGCGGCGAGGTGATCCTGATCGACGAGTTCACCGGTCGCATGATGACCGGCCGCCGTCTCTCGGAAGGCCTGCACCAGGCCATCGAGGCCAAGGAAGGCGCCGACATCCAGCCCGAGAACCAGACCCTGGCCTCGGTGACGATCCAAAACTACTTCCGCCTCTACAAGAAGCTGTCAGGCATGACCGGCACGGCTTCGACCGAGGCGCAGGAATTCGACGACATCTACAAGATGGGCGTGTCGGAAATCCCGACCAACCGCCCGATCCAGCGCATCGACGACGACGACGAGGTCTATCGCACCGAGCGCGAAAAGAACGAGGCCATCCTCAAGCAGATCGCCGACTGCCATATGCGCGGCCAGCCGATCCTGGTCGGCACCGTCTCGATCGAAAAGTCGGAAGAGCTGTCCAAGCTTCTGACCAACTACACCTTCGAGAACGACGGCAAGAAGCAGAAGGGCATCCCGCACCAAGTGCTGAACGCCCGCTTCCACGAGCAGGAAGCTGTCATCGTCGCCGACGCAGGCGTGCCCGGCGCGGTGACCATCGCCACCAACATGGCGGGCCGTGGCACCGACATCCAGCTGGGCGGCAGCATCGACATGCGCCTGTTCAACTGGCGCCAGCAGCAGCGTGGCATGGGTCTGGAGATCACCGTCGAGGATGAGGCCGAAGAACGCGCCCGCCTCGAGACCGAGATCGCCGACAAGAAGGCCCAGGCCCTGGCCGCCGGCGGCCTGTTCGTGCTGGGCACCGAGCGCCACGAAAGCCGCCGCATCGACAATCAGCTGCGCGGCCGTACCGGCCGTCAGGGCGACCCGGGTCGGTCGAAGTTCTTCCTGTCGTGCGAGGACGATCTCCTGCGCATCTTCGCCGGCGACCGTCTGGACGCGATCATGCGCACCTTCGGCGTCCAGGAAGGCGAGGCGATCACCCACAAGTGGCTGAACAACGCCATCGCCACCGCGCAAAAGCGCGTCGAGCAGCGCAACTACGAAATCCGCAAGAACCTCCTGAAGTACGACGACGTCGTCAACGACCAGCGCAAGGCCGTGTTCGAGCAGCGCCAGGAGTTCATGGAGTCCAGCGACCTCTCGGAGATCATCACCGAGATGCGTCACGATACGATCGACGATCTGGTCGCTCGTCACCTGCCACCCAAGGCCTATGCCGAGCAGTGGGACGTCGAGGGCCTGACCGAGCGCGTGAAGTCGATCCTGGGTCTGGACCTGCCGATCGCCGAGTGGGCCGCCGAGGAAGGCATCGCCGACGAGGAGATGAAGGAACGCATCACCAAGGCGGCCGACGAATACGCCGCCCAGCGCGAGGCCATCATCACGCCCGAGCAGATGCGCTCGGTCGAGAAGAACTTCCTGCTGCAGATGATCGATCTGCAGTGGCGCGAACACCTGATGCACCTGGACCACCTGCGGAACGTCATCGGCCTGCGCGGCTATGGCCAGCGGGATCCGCTGAACGAGTACAAGACCGAAGCCTTCTCGCTGTTCGAGAAACTGCTAGGCGACCTGCGCACCAACACCACCCGCTGGCTGATGACGGTCGAGATCGCCTATGCCGAGCCGGAAGTCCCGACCGCGCCGCTGGACAATCTGGTCGAGGTGCACCTCGATCCGTTGACCGGCGAGAACGCCGCCGTCGCCGGGGCCATCCCGGAAAGCCTGTCACCGCAACAGCGCCAGGCCCTGCCGATCTCGGCCCTGCCCGAGGACTGGGAGCGCACCAACCGCAACGCCCCCTGCCCCTGCGGCTCGGGCAAGAAGTTCAAGCAGTGCCACGGCTCGCTGGTCTGAGGCTTGAACTAATCTAAGGATGAAGACGCCCGCCCCGGGAGACCAGGGCGGGCGTTTTTACGTCGTCCTCTTCCCGTGAGGGATAAGGACGATCAGGCCCGCCCCGACCAGCAGCGCCGCCGCGCTGATCCCTGACAGCCGAAGCCCTGCCACCGCGTCCGCCCCCGCCAGCATGCCGAAGATCGCCACGCCCGCCGCGCCGCCGACCTGACGGCAGGCGTTCAGGACCCCCGAGGCAGCCCCGGCGTCGTGGCGATCGACGCTGGCCAACAAGCCGCTGGTCAGGGCCGGGATCGCCAAACCCATGCCGCCCGGGATCAGGGCGAAGCCAGGCAGCATCTCGGCCAAACTGCTCGTCGCGTCCAGTCGCGCCGTCAGCCCATAACCGCTGGCCGCGATCAGCACGCCCCCGGCCGTCACCGCTCGCGCGCCAAGCCGGGCGACGAGACGGCCGCTCAGCAGGTTCGACGCGATGAGGGTCGCCGTCAGCGGCAGGAACGCCACCCCCGTCCTGCTGGGCGGCCAATGCAGCGCGCGCAGCATGTAGAGGCTGAGTACGAAGATCAGGCCGTAGTAGGTGAAGTTCAGCGCCGGGCCGACCACCAGCGCGGTCCAGGCCGGACGCTTGCGAAAGACGTTCAGGGGCATGGCCGGATGCGGCGTTCGGCGCTCGAACAGCACGAAGCCTCCCGCCAAGGCCAGGCCGGCGATCAGGGCCGCCAGCGGCGCGCCCGTCCAGCCTCGATGGCCGCCCTCGATCAGCCCGCCGACCAGGAGCGAGACCGCGCCGACCGCGAGAGCCTGACCAGGCAGGTCCAGCGGAACCTTGGGCTTGGCCGGGGTGTGCGGCGCGACCATCAGGGTCAGGATCGCGCCCACAACGCAGACGGGGAGGTTCACGAAGAACACCCAGCGCCAACCAAGGGTCTCGACCAATAGGCCGCCCAGCACGGGCCCGGCGGCGATCGACACCCCGCCCGCGGCGGTCCACCAGCCCACGGCTGCGGCGCGCTGGCGGGCGTCGCCATCCGCCGCGTGAGCGATCAGAGCCAGCGACGGCGGGATCAGAAGCGCTCCGGCCGCGCCCTGCGCCCCCCTCGCCGTGATCAGCGCCAAGGGACCGCTTGCGAAACCGCAGGCGGCGGAGGTCAGGCCGAACAGCACAAGCCCCGCTACGAAGGCGCGGCGCGGCCCGATCCGATCACCGATTGCTCCGGCCGATAGCAGCATCGCCGCCAAGGCCAGCACATAGGCGTCCACCACCCACTGCAACTGGGCGGTCGAGGCTCCGAAGGCGCGCCCGACCGCATCCAGCGCCACATTGACGATCGTCACGTCCAACTGGGTGACGAAAAAGCCGAAGCTGGCGGCGGCGGTGATCCAGGGGAGACGGGAGGGCGCGGTGCTCATGCCCCGCCTTTGCCCGGACGCGACGAGGCGATGTTACACGCGTCGATGAACCGTTCCGCTTCGATCGGGTCTAGGATGACGAAATGGACGCCAATATCGCCACCCCCGCCGCTCTGATCGGCGACCCGACCCGCGCGGCGATGCTGCAGGCGCTGCAGGACGGTCGCGCCCAACCCGCCAGCGCCTTGGCCTGGGCCGCCGGCGTCACCGCCCAAGCGGCCAGCAACCACCTCACCAAGCTGGTCGATGGCGGCCTGCTGGCCGTCGAACGTGAGGGGCGCCATCGCTACTACCGGCTGGCCTCGGCCGAGGTCGCCCATGCGCTCGAGGCCCTGTCGGTCCTGGCCGCGCCGGTGCGGTCGCTGGAGATCCCCCGCTCGCCAAAGGCCCGCGCGCTGCGCGACGCTCGCTGCTGCTACGGCCATCTGGCTGGCCGCCTAGGCGTTCGAGTCTGCGAAGCGCTGCTCACCCGCGACCTTCTCCGCACCGCCCCCAACAAGCTTTACAGCATCACGCCCGAAGGCCGCGCCTGGTTCGAGGACTTGGGCGTGTCGGTCGATAGCCTGCGCTCGCCCCGCGGCGTCGCCCGCCAATGCCTGGACTGGACCGAGCGCCGCCATCACCTCGCCGGCCCGCTGGGCGTGAGGCTGCTGACGGTCATGACCGAACGGGGCTGGCTGACGCTGGAGGCCAATGGACGCGCAGCACGGCTGACACCCGACGGAACACGGGCCTTGCGCGCCTTGCTGGGCGTGAGCCTGGACGACGAGGGCCAGGTCGCGGCCTAGGCGGCCCCCTACGGCCGCAGCACAACGCCCACGTCCGGCGCAGTCCCGCCTTCGACCTGCTCCAGATAGGCGGCCGTGATCGCGTCCGGTCCCTGCCCTTCCTTGACCTTCAGCCAGCGCGGGGCGTCGGCGACGAAGGGCGTCCAGGCCGCGCTGTAGCGCTGCTCGAACTCGCCGCCGGCCCAATCCTGGCGACGCTTGGCGATGCGGTCGGGGGCGAAGAAGAACACGGGCTGCGGGCCGGGCAGTTGCGCCTGGGCGCGGGGGACCTCCCAGTGGGTGCCGCCCACCAGGATCGAGGCCTTTAGGTCGTCGCCAAAGCGGCCATGAACCGCGCCCAGCACCTGACTGTCGCCGGCGAAGTCGACGAACACGGCCGGCGTGGCGATCGGCGCACCGGCGATCTCGTCATAGAGGACGACTTGGTCATAGAATCCCAGGCCCTCGACGAACGCCTTGTTGCGGGGCGAGGTCAAACCCACGACCTTCACGCCGCCGCGCCGATGCAGCAGCGCCGCGAGCGCGATGGCGGTCTTGGACGAGGCGCTGGACAGGACCACGCTGGCCGCGCCGTGGAAGCCGGCCTCGTCCAGTTGGTCCTCGATCAGGAACGAGGTCATGAACAGCGGCTGCAGCAGGGCGCGATAGGCCTCCAGCGGCTCCTCGGCCCCGACGGCGGCGTACTGGTTATAGATCACCGCCATCGGCTGGCGATGCGGCGCCGCGTCGAGGAAACCGCTCTTGCCCGCCCGTGCCTGAACCGTCAGGTGCGTCGACATCGGCCAGTAGCCGTAAAAGCGCTGGCCCACGGCGATCTCGGGATGGGCGCTGGCCTCGACGCGCGCATGGCCCCACACCGGCACCCGGCCAAAGCCCTCCGGCGCGGGGAAGAAATCCCAGTACTTCATCATCTCGCCGAACACGGCATAGGTGATGTTATTGGCGGTCAGGGCGAAGCTTTCGATGGCCAGGCGCACCTCGCCATCCGCCAACGGCGACGGCTCGGCCTCGCGGATCTCGGTTCGGCGCAGGTCGGTCTTGGCGACAAGCAGGTCCCAGGCCATGGCGTTCTCTCCCTGTTTGGGCGCGAGGCTAGGCGGCGGCGATGGCGCCGTCAAACAGGCGTTCGCCAATTGCGCGGGAGATCAGGCGCGCCGGTTCGTGCTAGACCTGCGCTCAAATCGTCCCTTGGAGATTCATGGATATCAGCCAGCTCGATGTGATCGTTCGGGTCGCCGGCGCGACCCTGCTGCTCTTGCTGACGATCCTTCTGTCGCGCGACCCAAGGACGCGCCGCGTGGCGGTCTATTTCGCCCCGATGGCCGTGTGCCTCGTCGGCTTCCTGGCGGGCAATACACCTGACCCGTCCCTCCGCTTGAGCGGTCCGCTCGGAACGGTCGGGGCCTTGATCGCCGGCTACGCCGCCGTTTTCCTTTGGTGGTTCTGTCTCGCCAGCTTCGATCCGCTATTCCGCCCGCGCGGCGGCGTACTTGTCATGGGGCTGGCCTGGCTGATCATCGCCAGCGCCGACCGCGGCCTCTTTGGTCCCGATCTGGCAAGCCGCGGACTGTCTTGGGCGCTTATCGCGCTGGGCGTTTCAATGCTGGCCTATCTGGCCTGGCGCCTGGTGCGGGACCGCGCCGGCGATCTGGTCGACGAGAGCCGCCGCGCCCGCCTGCTCGTGGTGGTGCTGCTGGCCGGTCAACTGGGGGCGGACTTTGTGGTCGATCTGGTCATGGGCCTGGACTGGTCCCCCCACGGCTTCACGATCCTTCAGAACGCCGCCTTCCTGGGCTTCGCCGCGTGGCTGGCCCTGCGCCTGCTGCCGGTTCCCGGGCCCGTGAACCCAAGCACGCGGGCGCCCAGCCCCCCGCCCTCCCAGGGCGAAGAAGCGCGTCTGGTCGAGCGCCTGCGCGTTCTGGTCGAGGTCGAGAAGATCCACCTGGCGCCCGATCTCGATTTCGCCGACGTCGTACGCCGCATGGGCGCGCCGGAACGCACGGTCCGGCAGTTGATCAACCACCGCCTCGGACACGACCATTTCCGCGCCTTCCTGAACGCTTGCCGGGTGGCCGAGGCCAAACGGCTGCTCGCCGATCCGAGCCGGGCCGACGACAAGCTGATCGCCATCGCGCTCGACAGCGGCTTTGCGTCGCTGGCCTCGTTCAACCGCGCCTTCCAGGCCTTGGAAGGACGTCCGCCCAGCGCCTTCCGAAACGCGCCGGCTTCTGAGGAACGCCCGGCCGTGTTCTGAGAAGCGCGCGATCCGCCGCCGGCCTAAGCCGTCGCCTCCCATCACGAGGCAAGATCATGGACGGTTTGTTGAGCATCGGCGCGATCCTGGCGCTGTTACTGTTAGCGGGCGGCGCCATTGCGCTTTTGGGCGGACGCAGCGCCGTCTCGTTCCGCTGGCTATTGGCGGCGGCGGGTCTGGTGCTTCTCAACGACGCCCTGCTCACCCGGGTCTATCGCTTGGTCCCCGACCTGATCGGCGGCGACTGGAACTGGCAGGGCAAGCTGGCGGCCCTGGCCGCGACCCTGGCCCTGGCCGCCCTGCCCGTCCTGGGCTGGCGCGCGAGCGGCCTGACCTGGCGACAGCAGCATCTCAAGGGACCGCTGATCGTCGCCGGCCTCTATGCTCTGCTGTTCGTCGGCCTGGCCCTGGCCTTTCCGAACGAACCCGCCGACGCCGAGACCCTGGCATTCCAGCTGACCATGCCCGGCCTTGAGGAAGAGGCATTCTATCGCGGCGTGCTCCTGCTGGCCCTTGACCGCGCCTTCACGGGCCGGGTCCGGCTCCTGGGGGTCGACTGGAGCTGGGGCGCGGCGCTGTCCTGCGCCCTCTTTGGGCTGGCGCACGCGTTCGGCGTCTCCAAGGGCGAGATTTCGTTCGAGCCGCTCGCCTTCGCCCTGACCGCCGCCCCCTCGCTGATCGCGGTCTGGGTGCGGCTGCGCACGGGAAGCATCCTGCTGCCGGTGCTGATGCACAACCTGGGCAACGCCGCATCCCTGCTGATCTGAGCCCTGACCGCATTGTCATCGGGACAATGTTTCGGTTGCCGTGACGCGGGGCGGGGCGCAATCGGAGGCGATCACCGCCGATGGAGCGCCCATGCCCCAAGTCGCCCTGCCCTTACGCCACCTCCTGCTGGCCCTGGCTGTGGTGGCGGTGTGGGGCACCAATTTCGTGGTCATCCGCGTGGGCCTCGATCACCTGCCGCCGCTGCTGTTCGCCACCCTGCGTTTTTCGATGGTGCTGCTGCCGATGGCGTTCTTCGTCAAGCGGCCGGCGGTGTCTTGGGGCAACCTCGCCGCCTACGGCGTGGCGATCGGCGCAGGGCAGTTTGGCCTGCTGTTCGTGGCGATGAAGGGCCACATTTCGCCGGGTCTGGCCTCGCTGGTGGTGCAGACCCAGGTCTTCTTCACCATCGGCATGGCCATGTGGATCAGCCGCGAGCGCGTTCAGGGCTTTCAGGTCGTGGCCCTGCTGCTGGCCGCCTCTGGGATCATCCTGATCGCCGCGCACGGCGGCGGCTCAGCGACTCCGCTCGGGGTCATGCTGGTGCTGCTGGCGGCGGCCAGCTGGTCGGCTGGCAACATGGTCGCGCGCCAGGCGGGCCCAGTGAACATGCTGGGCTATGTGGTCTGGGCGAGTCTCTTCTCGATCCCGCCGCTCTTTGCGATGTCGTTGTGGTTGGAAGGCTGGCCGGCCATCGTCAGGGGCGTCACCCATGCCGACGCCCTCACTTGGGCCGCCGTCGCGTGGCAAGCCGTTGGCAACACCATGTTCGGTTACGCCGCCTGGGGCTGGCTCCTGGCCCGCTACCCGGCCGCCACCATCACGCCGATGGCCCTGCTGGTGCCGGTGTTTGGCATGGGCGCCTCGGCCCTCCTGCTGCACGAACCCTTGCCCGCCTGGAAGCTGATCGCCGCCGCCCTGGTGCTGACGGGCCTGGCGGTGAACATACTGTGGCCGAAGGTGCGGACGCGGCTGATCGCTGCGGCTTGACCTCCCTCGCGTCAACCGCCTGACGCTTCCAAAAAGCCGGGAGGTCGTCATGCCAAAGCCGTTCGAGGTCAACTGGAGCCGCGAGGCCGTCGACAAGGTTCTGAGCCAAGTCCGCGCCTACGATTTCCCGCCCGCGCCCGAAGGCGGCGGCTGGGGCTACGGCTGCGACGCGGACTTCCTGAAGGACCTCTGCGCCTACTGGACCGACGGTTTCGACGTCGGCGCGGTGCAGGCCAATCTGAACCGCTTCCCGCAGTTCAGCGCCACCATCGAAGACCTCGACATCCACTTCGTTCACGTGGTTGGCGAGGCGAACGGCAAGCGGCCGCTCTTGATCACCCACGGCTGGCCGGGCAGTCACTTCGAGTTCTGGGACGCGATCGAGCCGCTAGCCTTCCCCTCACGCCACGGCGGCGATCCGGCGGACGCCTTCGATCTGGTGATCCCGTCGCTGCCGGGCTTCGGCTTCTCGGGAAAGCCGAAGCGCCCCTTGGGCCAGCGGGCGACCGCGCGCCTCTTCAACACCCTGATGACCCGTGAGCTCGGCTACGAGACCTACCTCGCCCAAGGCGGCGACTGGGGCGGGCTGGTCACTTCGTGGCTGGGCCTCGACCACGGCGCGCATGTGAAGGCCATCCATCTGAACATGATCGGTCTGCGTCCCGCCGGTCCGCCGCGCACCCAGGAGGAGATCGACTGGATCACCGGCTTCGGCGCCCAGATGGACCTTTGGGGGGCCTATTTCCGCCTGCAGGCCAGCAAGCCGCAGTCGGTGGCGTGGCTGGGCGCCGGCAACCCGGTCGGTCAGGCAGCCTGGATTCTCGAGCGCTTCCACGACTGGGCTGACCTGTCGACCAAGCCGTTCGAACAGGTCTTCGCCCGCGACCAACTGCTGACCAACCTGATGATCTACGTGATGACCGGCAGTTTCACGACCGGCGCCTGGTACTACCGCGCCATGCTGGAAGAAGGTGGCCCGGTGCTGACCGAGGGCCAGCGCTGCGAGACGCCCACCGCCTTCGCCAACTTCCCGGGCGAGAGCATCTACAAGCCCCCGCCCCGCTCGTGGGCCGACCGCGCCTACAACATCACGCGCTGGAGCGAGATGCCGCGTGGCGGCCACTTCGCCGCGATGGAGGAGCCCGGCCTGTTCGTCGACGATGTGCGGGCGTGGGCGCGAGAACTCCCCTCCCTCTGATGTGAAGCGAGCTTCTGGACGCCCCCATCCAGCCGTGGCATCCGGTGGCCGAAGTTTGCGCACCGAGGACCCATGGCCCGCTACGATTTCGCGTCCGACAATGTCGCCGGCGCCATGCCTGAGGTCATGGAGGCGTTGATCGCCGCCAACGCCGGGACCGCCTCGGGCTATGGGACCGACCACGTCAGCCGCGCCGCCGCCGATCGCATCCGCGCGGCGCTGGACGCTGACGCCGAGGTTCGGTTCACCGCCTCGGGCACCGCCGCCAACGCCTTCGCCCTGACCCTGCTGGCCGCGCCGCACGAGGCGGTCCTGGCCCATGAGCATGCCCACATCTGCACCGACGAGACCGGCGCGCCGGGGTTCTTTGGTCAGGGCGTCGGCCTGATCGGCCTGCCGGGCGCTTCGGGCAAGATGGAGCTGGCGCCGCTGGAGGCGGCGCTGGCGCAGCCGGACGTCTCCTACCGCCAGCCTGCGGCGGCCCTGTCGCTGACCACCGCCACCGAGTACGGCACGGTCTATTCGCAGGCGCATCTGGAGAGCCTGATCGCGCCGGTGAAGGCCAAGGGCTACGGCGTCCACCTTGACGGCGCGCGACTGGCCAATGCGGTCGCGGCGGGCTTTGATCTGAAGAGCATCGCCAAGATGGGCGTCGACATCCTGGTGATGGGCGGCGCCAAGGCCGGCTCGACCCCGACCGAGGCCGTGGTGTTCCTGAACCCCGACCACGCGCGACGCCTGGACGCTCGCCTCAAGCACGCCGGCCAGCTGATCTCGAAGGGGCGCTATCTGGCCGCGCCGTGGCTGGGCCTGCTGGGGGAGAATGGCGACACTGGTCCCTGGGCCGCCCGCGCCGCTCACGCCAACGCTATGGCGCGCAAGCTGGCGGACCTGATGCCGTTCCCGATCAAACACGCTGTCGAAGCCAACGGCATCTTCGTCGAGATGGACGAACCGACCCTGGAGCGTCTGCGCGGCGAGGGTTGGTTCGTCTACCGCTTCCTGGACGGCACGGTCCGCTTCATGTGCTCGTGGGCCACGACGCCCGAGATGGTCGAGGACCTCGGCGAAGCGCTGAGGCGGGTAGCCTGAAGTCACCCTCCCCTAGCGAAAGGCCAGTGTAAGGGGTTGCGCCCTCACCCGGCGTGGCGGCGCTCAGTTTGAAGCTGCAACCCCTGACCCTCCCACGCCTGGGGCGCGGGCCCCTCCGTCTCCCTCTGCGAGAAGGAAACCAGGGGCGCCGCCGCTTCGGTGGCCGAGGTCTCGGTGATCCCCAGCATCTTGGCGATCTCGCTAGCGGGAGCCGGGCGGCTGATGAAATAGCCCTGGATTTCGGCGCAGCCCTGACCGCGCAGGGCGTTCAGCTGCTCCAGGGTCTCGACGCCCTCGGCCGTGGTGGTGACGCCCATCGAGGCGCCCAGGTCCAGCACCGCCTTGATGATCGCCAGGGCGTCGCTGTCATGCAGGATGTCGCGCACGAAGGTCTGGTCGATCTTGATCTTGTCGAACGGGAAGCTGCGAAGATAGCTCAGCGAGCTGTAGCCGGTGCCGAAGTCGTCCATCGAAATCCGCACGCCCAGCGCCTTGAGGTCGTGCAGCATGGTCATGTTGGCGGCGCTGTCCTGCAGCAGGACCGACTCGGTGATCTCCAGTTCCAGCCGCTCGGCCGCCAGCCCCGAACTTGCCAGCGCCGAGATGACGGTGCGGACAAGCCCACGATCGCGGAACTGGGCCGGCGACAGATTGACCGCCAGGCGGACATGGTCGGGCCAGTTGGCGGCCTCGGCGCAAGCGCGCCGCAGAACCCACTCGCCCAGCGGGACGATCAGGCCGATCTCCTCGGCCAGAGGAATGAAATCGGCGGGCGAGACTGTGCCGCGCTCGGGGTGACGCCAGCGCAGCAGGGCCTCGCAACCGGTCACCCGTTCGTCCCCGAGGTGATAAAGGGGCTGGTAGACCAGTTCGAACTCACCTGCCTGCACCGCGCGACGCAGATCCAGCTCCAGGGCGCGACGGGCTTGAAGTTGCTCGTCCATGGCGCGCTCGAAAAAGTGGTAGGCGCCGCGCCCGTCGGCCTTGGCGCGGTATAGCGCCATGTCGGCCTTCTTCAGGAGTTCGTCGGCTTCATCGCCATCTGTAGGCGCCAAGCTGACACCGACGCTGGCGCCGATCACGACTTGATGACCTTGCAGATCGAACGGCGCGGACATGGCCTCGACGATCCGGGCCGCCAGGCGCGTCGCGCCGTTGGCGTCGTCCAGTCCCGTCTGAACGACGGCGAACTCGTCGCCACCCAGGCGCGCGACGGTGTCGCCTTCGCGCACGCAGCCGCGCAGACGCTCGGCGGCGATTTTCAGCAAGGCGTCACCCAGCGGATGACCCAGGGTGTCGTTGACGGTCTTGAAGCGATCCAGATCCACGAAATGCACCGCCAAGGCGTCACCCTTGCGTGAACGCCGCGCCAGAGCTTCGCTCAGCGACTTCTGGAAGAGAACGCGGTTGGGCAGGTCGGTCAGCGGGTCGTAGTGCGCCAGCCGCGCGATCTGGGCTACGCCCCGGCGGTTGGTTTCGTTGCTAGCCTGCAGCAGGGCCAGCACCGTGCCAACGCCCAGATAGCGCTCGTTGTCGGTGACGATGAACCCGCGCAGCAGGTCCGAGGCGCGATAGGACAAACTGTCCGAGGTGAACTCGGCCAGTTCGGTGTTTGCGTCTACGACCAGCGGCTCGCGGTCCATCAGGGTGGAGATCGGCCGGTTGGCATAGAGCGCACGCCCGTACTCGGCCGCCATGCGCAGGAAGAAAGCGTTGCGTTCGACCAGTCCGATCGGACGGTCGTCCCGGTCCAAGACCGGAATAATCAGGGTGTCAGGCTCTTCCCGGAATCGATCATACAGCGCCTTGCCGAGGTGATCCTCGCGCGCCGGCTCCAAGAAAGAAACAGTGTCACGCAGGGTGAACATTGATACGCCTCCACTCGCGAGAGCAAGAGGCCAGCGCGCACCTAACGCGATCCTAATGGACGCGATCAGGCTAGCGAATTTCGCGAAAACTTCACAGCGTCGTCACAGTGTTTGCGGCGATTTTTACGGAGTGAAACCGAATACTTCCAGTTATGCTTAACGGCCGGTATCCAGGAAGTCCCTAGACCTGAACGCCTCCGGCGCTGCGACCTCGACGACGGGCTCATCGCGATCATCAAACTCAGTGCGCAGGGCCCGGCTCATCACCGCGTGCATCTCGTAGAGACAGGTGATGTAGGTCAGCTCAAGGATTTCTTCGTCACAAAGGAACGCCTTCAGCGCCGCGAACACGCCGTCGGCCACCCGGCCGCCGTCCAGGACCAGACCGTCGGCATAAGCGAGCACCGCGCGTTCGTGCGCGTCGAAGACCTCGGAGACCTGCCATTGCGGAACGGCGGCGATCTTCTCCTCCGACACACCCAGCCCGCGCAGCGACTTGCAGTGCTGCGAGAAAACGAACTGGCTGCCCCGCGCCCAGCCGGCCCGCGTCTGCGCCAGCTCGCGGAGCACAGGGTCAAGCTTGCGGGCCGGATCGCGGTAGAGAGCGAAGCCTTGCGCAGCGTGGCGCAGGATGTCGGGACTGCCGGCGAAGACTGTCCACCAGTCGCCGCGCGTGCCGGTTTCGGTGCCCGGCTGGGCCACCGGATCGCGGTCGCCGAACAGCAGATCGTAGAGCCGCAGGGTCCCCTTGTCGGTGACCTCGGCGCGGGGGATCTGGCGCAGGCGCGGCATCAGGCGTCCGCCGTGGCGCGGGCCGGTTCGTGCCGCACGTCGCCCGGCCCAAAGGCGCGGGTGAAGGCGGCCAGCTCCATCATGATCCCGTTCGGATCGGTGAAGTAGACCGAACGCACGAAGACGCCCGAATGCAGCTTGCGGGCGACACCCATCTCGCTGTCGTCGTGGTTCACGACCATCGGAAACACCGGAACGCCGGCCGCCTGCAGACGCTCAAGGCAGGCGTCCAGATCGGCCTCATCGACGCTGAAGGCCACATGGTTCATCGAGCCGACCGCCGTCTTGGCTTCGGCTGGAAACGCCTTGACGGACGCCACGCCGGGCGCTGCTGGCGGGACATCGGGCCACCAGAAGAAGGCCAGGCAGGATCCGCCGCCGCAGTCGAAGAAAAAGTGCTGGCCGCCGTCCGGCAGGGCCACGGTCTTGACCAGCGGCATCTGCAGGATCTCGGTATAGAACCTCACCGTCTCGGCCATGTCGCGGCACACAAGAGCAAGGTGATTGACGCCGGTGATCTTCATCTCGGCTTCCTCCCGGAAACCGAAGTTACGCGAAAGCCGGCGGCCGTACAGCATGACGCTGGGGCGCCTATTCCCGCTCGCTCTTGGTGTCGCCAAGAAGGATCTGGCCGCCCCAACTGACCACGCCGGTGACGACCGCCGCTAGGATCCCCGCCCAGAGGCCCTGGACCCTGAGCCCCTCCAGCATCCAGGCCACCAGCCCGATCATGCCGGCGTTCACCACCAGCAGGAAAAGTCCCAGCGTCGCCAGGGTCAGGGGGAAGGTGAGCACAGTAACGATCGGACGCACCACCGCGTTGACGATCCCCAGCAGCAAGCCCGCAATGACCAGTGTCTTCCAGCCGTCCGCCGAAACGCCGGGCACGATCTGGGTCGCCAGCCAGAGACCGAAGGCGGCGATCAGGATGCGAAAGATGAGACGTAGCATACGGCGGAGACTCCTCGGTTCGAGCCGCAGATTGGCCCATGCGCGGCCAGGATCAAGTCGCGCGCGAATACCCAACTCCGGAACTCGGACATTACAAATACGTTACCGCTCTTCAAACCGCCGCTCAGCGAACTATCTAGTCCTCCGTGTGGGGGATGATCGCGCGCGATTGGCGAGCGGATCCGCACGCAAGGGGATATGAGTACGATGGCCGTGAATTCTCTATCGGTGATGTCGCCGGACGGCGGCTTGTCGCGTTACCTCACCGAGATCCGCAAGTTCCCGATGCTCAGCAAGGACGAGGAGTTCATGCTGGCTCAGCGCTGGAAAGAGCATCAGGACCCGCAAGCGGCCCACAAGATGGTCACCAGCCACCTGCGCCTCGTGGCCAAGATCGCCATGGGCTATCGCGGCTACGGCCTGCCGATCGGCGAGGTGATCTCCGAAGGCAATGTCGGCCTGATGCAGGCCGTCAAGAAGTTCGAGCCTGAAAAGGGCTTCCGCCTGGCGACCTACGCCATGTGGTGGATCCGCGCCTCGATCCAGGAATACATCCTGCGCTCTTGGTCGCTGGTGAAGATGGGCACGACCGCCGCGCAGAAGAAGCTGTTCTTCAACCTGCGCAAGGCCAAGAGCCAGATCGCCGCCTTCCAGGAAGGCGACCTGCACCCTGACCAGGTCAGCGCCATCGCCACGAAGCTGGGCGTGCTGGACAGCGAAGTCATCTCGATGAACCGTCGCCTGTCGGGCCCCGACGCCTCGCTGAACGCGCCGCTGCGCGCCGACGGCGAGAGCGAGTGGCAGGACTGGCTGGCCGACGAGGAGCAGGTCTCCCAGGAGACCCGCGTCGCCGAGGACGAGGAAAAGTCGTTGCGGATGTCGCTTCTGGAAGAGGCGATGGTCGAACTGACGGACCGCGAGCGTCACATCCTGACCGAACGTCGCCTGAAGGACGAGCCGACCACCCTGGAAGAACTCGCCGCCCAGTACGGCGTCAGCCGCGAGCGCGTGCGCCAGATCGAGGTCCGCGCGTTCGAGAAGCTGCAAAAGACCATGCGCGAGGCGGCGATCGCCAAGAACATGGTCGAGGCCTAAACATCGCCGTCCTCCCTCGCTTAGCGGGGGAGGCGGATCGCCGCGCGAGCAGCGAGACAGAGGGGGCGCTTTCCGGCGCTCCTCTTTTCTTTGGACGTTTTGCGCCCCTCCACCGCTTCCCGGGTTCCCCTCCCCCGTTTCACCGTTGAGCACGAAGGCTATAAGGCCCCGCATGACTGCGCGCCCGCCTCAGCTGATCCTGCTCCCCGGACTCCTCAACGACGCCGAGCTGTGGCGCGACCAGATCAGCGGCCTCTCAGACGTCGCGCGGATATGGGTTCCTGACCTGACGCCCTACGCCACGATCCGCGAGATGACCGAGCATGTGCTGGCGAGTGCGGAGCCGACCTTCGCCTTGGCCGGCTTCTCTATGGGCGGCTACGTCGCCCAGGACATCGCCCGGATCGCGCCGGACCGCATCGAGCGCCTGGCGCTTCTGGACACCTCGATCCATGTCGACACACCGCAGCGCGCCGCCCAGCGTCAGGCGCTGAACAAGGCCGCGGCCAAGGGCGGAACGTTCCTCGGCATCGGTCAGACGATCATCAAGAGCTATATCGACTCCTCGCGCCTCGACGATGTCGAACTCACCACCCGCATCGTCGACATGACCCAGCGCCTCGGTCGCGAGGTGTTCCTGCGCCAGAACAGCCTGGAGCGCGAAGATGGGGAAGCCGCGTTACGCGCTCTGCGCGTTCCAATGGTGGTGATTGTCGGCGAGAACGACCAGATCACGCCCGCTGAAGGCCATCGGGAAATGGCGACGGCGATCGGATGCTCTCACCTGGTGGTGATCCCGCAGACGGGACACATGACGCCGATGGAAGCCCCGGGTGCGGTCAATGGCGCGCTACGCCACTGGCTGCAACGTCCCGCCGGACATCGCTGACGGCGTCAGGCTGCGCGGACCTTGTCTTCCGGAGCCATGAAGCCCATCAGGGCGTCGATGCGCTTGACCAGTTCCTGACGCGCGACGGGACCGGCGACGTCGGACTGCATGCAACTCATCAAGGCGTCGGCGGCCTGGATCAGGCGGGGCTCCTTGACCACCTCGCCGACACGCCGCAGTTCCACCGCCTGGGCGACCAGGGCGCGTCGGGCTTGAGCCGGATCGGAGTCCAACGCCTGGGCGGCCGACTTGACGATACGCAAGGCCTGGGACAGGCGCGCCGCCGGCGTGCCCGCACCATCAGCCTTGCGCTTGCGCGGGCCCTTATAGTCGGCCGAGTTGAAACGGCGACGGTCCGGACCGACATAGGCCACGGCCTCGACCCAATCGCGGGGCTTCAGGGTGACGGCTTCCAGACGACGCTCAAGGTCTTTCAAATTGAAAGGCTTGCGCATGAACTCGTGTACGCCTGCATCGCGCGCGCCCAAGATCACCTCGGCGGTCGCCTCGGAGGTGCACATGATCACGGGGGCTTCGCGGGAAGCCAGATCACTGCGACGCAGCTTGCGCGTGAAAGCCAATCCATCGACGCCCGAAGACGCGCCGTGTTCGACGAAGATCAGTTGGGGGTCGACCGCGCGGGCCATGACGTAGCCCTTCTCGGCGGTCGGGGCCGAGAAAATCTGCACGCCGCCCAAGGGGCGCAGTTGTTCCGACAACAGGCGTGCGGTCGCGGGATTGGGGTCCACGACCATGACCCGCTGCACCTTGGCGGCGACACGCTGAATTGTGCGGACGTTACCGTCGAACACGAACACGACTCCCGAGACTGCCGTTCAGCCTTAGCGTCAGAGTGTAAAAATCCACTTATCGGCCAGCCTGGCCAATGGTGGGTGACCCATCGGTCGATCTAGTCTGAGAGAGGCACCGCCAGGCCGGCTTCGAAGTCCATCAGGATGTCGATGCCTTCTTCGATGTCGACCGTCAGCGGCTCACCCGGAGGGAAGCGGTAGCGCCAATAGCTGGAGATATGGGAAATCACCCCCACCCGCTCGCCCAACGACAGAAACATCTCGGGCGCCCGCAACAAAAAGTCGCGGAACGCGATCGGGCGGCCGTTCTCGATCAGGTCCTCAAATGCGTTGTCATAGACCTTTAGCGTGCGCATGACCGCAGCGCGCTCGACGAGAATTCCGCCCTGCAGGCGACGCCGGCTATCGTCGACAAATTTAGCGGCCTCGGCGTCCTTGTTTCCGGTCACCACAAGGCGGCTGATCTCCTGTCCCACCGAGGCGAGATCAGACCAGAGTTTGGTGAGCATCCACTTGTAGTAGAGGAAACCCTTCCAGCTGAAGACGCCCTCCTTGAAGCTCTCGCCCTCCATGACCAGGGTGGCGCGCAGCGGCTCCAGGCGCTCATCGACGTCGGACGAGAGGAGCGCTTCGACCAGCCGCGCGGCGTGAGCGCGCCCTACGCCCCCTGAGCCGCGATAAGCCAGCTCAATCAGACGGGCGATCTCCTGGGTCACGAAGCCCTGCATGTTCTCGTAGTCGGCCGCAGACAGTGAGAAATAGCAGTTGGCCACGAAGACGCCGTGGCGGCGTAGGTGCTCGCGCAACAGGAACGGGTCCAGCGAGGGCAACATGTCGATTAAGCGCAGGGTCGTCAGGTCCCGGCTCATGTCGCCCGAAGCGTTGCAGGCCTCGACCACCAGATCGACCCAGCCGCGCTGGCCGACAAAGAGCGACTGCCCGCCAAGACCAAGGTCCTTGCGGTCGAACGGAATGATGATCTTGGTCGCGGTCGGGCGCGCGTCGTCGAACAGATAGATGTCGTCGTGCCGCAGACGGTGCTTGAGCACGATCGCGGTATTCAGCAAGCGGTTGCGAAAGAGCGGCGCCTCGCCGTACTCGGGGCGATGCGCGCTATCGGCCTCCACGGCGAGAAGATTGAGGACGCGACTGGTCGAGGCCGTACGCTCCAAAGCGCGTAGGCTTCGCATCATGCGATCGGCCTTGTTGAGCTTGGGCCGGCGAATACGCGCGAGAGCGGACAAAAAGATCCCCCAGAAAGACAAGCTTTCATAGAACGGCGTTGGCTAACAAACGCTAACCAGAGCGACGCCAACTTGGCCGTTGCAACCGGAAGCTCGCCTAATGCAAAGCCGGCTGCCGTCGGTCCGTCGTCATGGGCGAAGCGCTCCTGCGCTGGGCGGCCACCGTCGCCAGCAGTCCCGCCGGCTGGATCGGCTTTGGATGAGCGTCGTCAAACCCCTGCGCCATCAGACGCTCGGCGTCGCCGGCCATGGCGTCGGCGGTTAGAGCCACGACGGGGATATCGGTGCGCCCGGCCTCGCCGGCGCGGATGCGGCGTACTGCCTCAACCCCATCCATGCCCGGCATATGGACATCCATCAGAACGACCTCGAAGTCCTCGATCCGCAGGCGGGCGAGCGCCGAATGGCCATCCTCCGCGACCGCAACCACCGCGCCCACGGCCTCGAGGATCGCGCACGCGACCTTTTGATTGACCACGTTATCGTCGACAACCAGCACGCGCGCGCCTTCCAGGGAGGGCGTCTCAGCCCGGGCAGAAGCCGTCGTCGGCGCCGGGGTCGCCGCGAGCGGCAGTCGAACGGTGAAGGTCGACCCAACGCCTGCCTCGCTGGAAACCAGCACCTCGCCGTCCATCAGAGCCGCCAGTTGACGGCAGATCGACAGACCCAGACCGGTGCCGCCATAGCGCCGGGCGATCGAAGGGTCGACCTGACCGAATGGCGTGAACAGGCGGGTGATCTGGTCCGCGGCGATGCCCACACCGGTGTCGCTCACCACGAGCACGACGCCTCCGGCGTCTGCAGCCTCCAGGCGCATGACCACGCGCCCGGTCTCGGTGAACTTGAGGGCGTTCGAAACCAGGTTCATCAGGATCTGACGCACGCGCGCGGCGTCCCCCAAAACCCAAACAGGAGCGCCTGGATCAATCTCCAGGATCAGGTCCAGCCCCTTGAGCCGAGCGCTCTCGCTCCAGATCGCCCGGGTCTGCAGCGTCAGCTTGCGGACGTCGAAGGGCGCCGTCTCCAAGGTCAGCTTGCCGGCCTCGATCTTGGAGAGATCCAGGATGTCGTTGAGGATCGTCATCAAGCCGTGGCCCGACTCTTCGATCATTTCCAGATACTCGGCCTGCCGCTTGTCCAGCCTCGTGCCCCGTAGCGCGTGGACCAGACCCAGCACACCGTTCATCGGCGTGCGCAGCTCGTGGCTCATCATCGCCAGGAAGGCGGATTTGGCGCGGCTGGCCTCAAGGGCCTTGGCCTCGGCCTCCTCGCGCGCCTTAGCTGAGGCCCGCATGGTGCGCACGGCGTCGGCGACATAGCCGACCAGGCCCAGCAGGATCATGAAGGCCGCGAGCCGGTCCACAAGGACGAAGTGCTTGGCCAACAGCGGCAGCGCCGCCAGCATCAGGAAAGGCCAGACGGTCAGCGCCAGCATCGCCGCCAAGCTGTTCATGGCGTAGCGGACGCCCTCCACGACCATGCCGAACAAAATCAGCATCGCCGCGTACCGCATCGCCATCGGACCGTTGATGACGCAGTAGGCCGCCATGAACGACCAGACCATCGCGAAGGCCGAAGGCGGCGCGATCCGCAGGAACCGGACGATGCCCTGCCCCCAGTCAGGCCGATACGCGCGCTCAAGATAGAGCAGCGAAAATTCGCAGACGGCGTTAGCAATCACCCACGCGATCAGCGCCGAACGGCCAATATAGAAGCCGAGCAGAGCGGCGACCATGGCGGTTGCTGTCAACCGCGCTACACGGCTACGTCGAGTGACCCCAAGCATTGAGCCCGCTTGGCCGTCATCGAGAATATCCCGGAGAGCCAAGCGCTCACTCCCGCGAACCAAAAGTCGCGAGAGTTAACGCCCACAATGTTCAATAAGCATTTAAGCGCGACCGGGATGGCCCGGCCTAAACCAGTTTATCCCTGAAACGGGTCACGCATCAGGATCGTGTCGTCGCGCTCGGGACTCGTCGACAGCAAGGCCACAGGCGCGCCGATCAGTTCCTCGACGCGACGCACATATTTGATGGCGTTGGCGTTCAGGTCCTTGAAAGAGCGGGCGCCGGCGGTGCTTTCCGTCCAGCCCTCGATCTCCTCATAGACCGGCGTGGCGGCGGCTTGATCGCGAAGGCCGGCCGGCAGGTAATCCAGCACCTTGTCGCCGATCTTGTAGCCGACGCAGATCTTCAGGGTCTTCAGGCCGTCCAGCACGTCGAGCTTGGTCAGAGCCACGCCGTGGATGCCGTTGATGGCCACCGATTGCCGCACCAACACCGAGTCGAACCAGCCGCAACGACGCGCACGGCCGGTGTTGACCCCGACCTCGCGACCGACGGTCGACAGGTGCTTGCCAACGTCGTCGAATAGCTCGGCCGGGAACGGCCCCTCACCCACGCGGGTGGTGTAGGCCTTGACGATGCCCAGCACATAGCCGGTCGCCGACGGGCCCATGCCCGAACCGGCGGAAGCCTGGCCCGCCGCCGTGTTGGACGAGGTGACGAACGGATAGGTGCCGTGGTCGACGTCCAGGAGCGAGCCTTGCGCGCCTTCGAACAGGATTCGGCGGCCGGCCTTGTAGGCCTGGTCCAGCACGCGCCAGGCCGGCTGGGCGTAGGCCAGGATGCGCGGTGCCAGTTCCATCAGCGCGTCGAACAGTTCCTGGGCCGACGCCTCGGGCAGGCCGAGACCGCGACGCAGGGCGCCGTGGTGGGCCAGCAGGCGGTCGATCTTCGGCTTGAGGGCTTCGGGGTCCGCCAGATCGGCGACACGGATGGCGCGGCGGCCAACCTTGTCCTCGTAGGCCGGACCGATGCCGCGGCCAGTGGTGCCGATCTTCTGGGTCGAGGCGGCCTCGCGGGCCTGGTCGAGATCGCGGTGCAGCGGCAGGATCAGGCAGGCGTTGTCGGCCAGGATCAGCAGGTCCGGCGTGATCGCCACGCCCTGGTCGGCGATCTTGTCGATCTCGCTCAGCAGGTGCCAGGGATCGACGACCACGCCGTTGCCGATCACCGAGGTCTTGCCCTGAACCACGCCCGAGGGCAGCAGGGCCAGCTTGTAGACCTTACCGTCGACCACCAGCGTGTGGCCGGCGTTGTGGCCGCCCTGGAAGCGCACCACGACGTCAGCGCGGTTGCTGAGCCAGTCGACGATCTTGCCCTTGCCCTCGTCGCCCCATTGGGCGCCGACAACGGTCACGTTAGCCATGATTGAGATACGCCTTGTCGCCTGCCGGGTGACGCCGCGAGGTCCTTCGACAGGACTCGACCCCGAGCGTTCGATCAGTTGTGGGCGGCGCCGGGAGGCTCGTCAAACGGCCTCTCGCGAAGTCAGAAGGCGTAAACCAGCCGGACCCCGGCGTCGTCAAGCCCCTGGTTCTTGCCTTGGTGGAAGATCTGGCCGTTCGACAGGTGGGTGTACGACAGTTCGACCGACACCTTGTCATTGATCTGATAGCCCAGCGCCAGCTCGGGCTCGAACAACACCTTCGAGCCGAAGTCGATGCGGTTGTAGTAAAGCCAGGTGCGGCGTTCACGCTCCTCCGGCGTCAGGTTCGGCGCGTTGGCGGGCGGCAGGCCGGCCTTGCCATCCGTATAGGCCAGGCCCATGCCGGGGCGCAGATAGAAGCCGCCTGGCTGGCCCAGTTCGACCTTCCAGTTGAAGCCCACCGCCGCGAAGTTGGAGGTGTTGTTGGTGTTGATCGACACCATGGCGTGCACCTGGGGCTTACCCAGCCAGTCCAGGCTCTCGATCCGGTTGGTGCGATAGCCCAGATGGATGTCAGCCCCGCCCTCGCGGCCGGCGGCGCCCAGACCGACGGCTTTGCCGATGAAGGTCACGTCATGCTTGTAGACGCCGACGAACGCTTCCCCGGCGAAGGCGGGCGCGGCGCATCCAAGCGCGGCGCCCGCAAGCGTCAAGCAAGCCACGGCGGCGGAGGCGGCGGTCTTCATCGAGTCGTCCTGAACATTATGGCCCGTCTTTATATGGCGCTAACGGCAGAGGTCGGGAAGGGTTTCGATACTCCGCTCCACACGCTAGCGTCGCGTCATGACCATCTCCCTCGCCGATATCCAAGCCGCCGCCGGACGCCTGAAGGGCCTTGCCGTCGAGACGCCGCTGATCGAGAGCCCTGCTCTGAACGAACGTCTGGGCGGGCGGATCTTCCTGAAGCCCGAAACGCTGCAGCGCGCAGGCGCCTTCAAGTTCCGCGGGGCCTACAACCGCCTCAGCCAACTCACCGACGCGGAGAGGTCGCGTGGCGTCGTGGCCTTCTCGTCCGGCAATCATGCCCAGGGCGTGGCGCTGGCCGCCAAGCTGATCGGCTGCCCAGCCCTGATCGTGATGCCCTCCGACTCGCCGTCAGTGAAGGTCGAGGGCACGCGAGGCTTCGGCGCTGAAATTCGCTTCTATGACCGCTTCACCGAGGACCGTATCGCCATCGCCGATCAGATCGCAGCTGAGCGCGGCTGCGTGGTCGTGCCCTCGTATGATGATCCGCACATTATCGCCGGCCAAGGGACGGTGGGCCTGGAGATCGTCGCCCAGGCCGCCGCACGGGGCGCGAGCCTGGACAGCCTGATCTGCTGCGTCGGCGGCGGCGGGCTGATCGCGGGAACCTCGACGGCGGTGAAGGCCCTCTCGCCCGCTACTGAAGTCTGGGGCGTCGAGCCCGCCGGCTTCGACGAGACGCGCCGCTCGCTCGAAAGCGGCCAGCGGGAAACGATCGACAAGGACGCCCGCTCGATCTGCGACGCCCTGCTGACGCCGATTCCGGGCGACCTCACCTGGCCGATCAACCAGAAGACCCTGTCCGGCGTGGTCGCGGTGACGGACGCCGAAGTGGCCGAGGCGATGCGCTACGCCTTCTCGACCCTGAAACTGGTGGTCGAGCCCGGCGGCTGCGTGGCCCTGACGGCGGCGCTCACCGGCAAGGTCGATGTGGCGGGCAAGACGGTCGCGATCGTCCTGTCGGGCGGCAATGTCGATCCGGGGTTGTTCGCGCAGGTCTTGAGCGGTCAAATCTAGCTCATAAAGCCGTGTCATCCCGGCCGCAGCATAGCGGAGAGCCGGGACCCAGGGGCCGCCACACTGCCTCTGGCCCTTGGGTCCCGGGTCGGCTTCGCCGCCCGGGATGACGATAGAAACATTGGGGAGAGACATGAACCTGCCGCCCGCGACCGCCCTCCCCCAGACCCCGCTCTTGGTCATCGACCGCACGGCGCTGATGCGAAACCTCGCGCGGATGCAGTCTCTCTGCGACGCGGCGGGCGTCCGCCTGCGGGCCCACGGCAAAACCCACAAATGCTCGACTCTGGGCCGCCTGATCGTCGAGGGCGGCGCGGTCGGCCTGTGCTGCCAGACCGTCGGCGAGGCCGAGGCCTATGTCGCAGGCGGAATCAGGGATGTCCTGGTCACCGCCCCCTCCCCGCCCTGGGGCGCGGCGCGTCTGGCGGCCCTGGCCAAGACCGGAGCGACGGTTGGCGCGGTCGCCGACGACGAGGGTCAAATCGATCGCCTGTCGGACGTGGCTGTGGCGGCGGGCGCGACGCTGGACGTGGTGATCGATCTGGACCTCGGCACCCACCGCGCCGGCGCCTATCCGAAAGACGCCCTGCGGCTGGCGCGCGCCGCCGACGCCGCGCCGGGGCTGCGGTTCGCGGGAATCCAGGCCTATCTCGGCCACCTGCAGCACATGGACGATCTTGGCCTGCGCAGATCGGCCGACGAGGCCGCGTTCGCCACGCTCAAGGCCCTGGTCGCGGAGCTGACCGAGGCGGGGCTTCCGCCGCCGGTCGTGACGGGCGGTGGGACGGGAACCCACGCCTACGATCTGGCTTCCGGCGTCTACACCGAGCTGCAGGCGGGCTCCTATGCGGTGATGGACGTCGAGTACGACGCCTGCGGCGCGCCGGACGGACAGGCCTGGGGCTTCGAGCCGGCGATGTTCATCGCCAGCACGGTGGTCTCGGCCAATCACAAGAGCCACGTCACCTGCGACGCCGGCTTCAAGGCCGTGTCGATGGACGGGCCGCCCGCCCGCGTCGTGGCCGGCGCCGCTACGGGCTCGCTATGGCGGGCCATGGGCGACGAGCATGGCATGATCGCCCATCCGGCCCTGATCGACGTGCTGAAGGCCGGCGGTCGCGACCCGCTGGGCTTCGACAAGGCCGTCGCCAGCGCCGACGCCGATCCGGCCCGCGCCTGGCCCTCCGACGCGCCCCAAGTCGGCGACATCGTCTGGCTGCAACCGGGTCACTGCGACCCCACCATCAACCTCTATGACGCCCTGCACGTCTGGGATGGGACGACGCTGGAACGCTGGCCGGTGGACGGGCGGCGGGTTAGCTCCCGGTAGCGGTAAACCGCTTCCCCTTGGGGCAAGAGCGCTCTAGGGTCCGCGCCCAACGACAAGATTTGCTCCAAGAGGGCTTACCGATGAAACGCCTGCTGCTCGCCACCGCCCTGTTCGCCGCGCCCATGCTGGCGCACGCGTCGGACGCGCCCAAGATCGACCCCGCCAAGCTGGCCGCCCACATCAAGACGCTGTCTTCGGACGCCTTCGAGGGCCGAGGCCCCGCTACAGCCGGCGAGACGAAGACCGTCGCCTACATCACCGAACAGATGAAGGCCGTGGGCCTAGAGCCGGGCGGCGATCTGAAGGACGGCAAGCGCCTGTGGACCCAGGACGTGCCGCTCAGCAAGTTCGACATCGACGGACCGGTGATGGCCCACGTGATGGTCGGCGCCGACCACATCATGCTGAACCAGGGCGAACAGGTCGCCATCCGCGCGGCGATGACCAACGTGAACGCCGTCTCTATCAAGGACGCCCCGATCGTCTTCGCCGGCTACGGCGTCAAGGCGCCCGAGCGCAATTGGGACGACTTCAAGGGCATGGACCTGAAGGGCAAGGTCGTCGTCGTCCTGATCAACGATCCCGATTTCGAGACCGGTTCCGGCGACTTCGGCGGCAAGGCGATGACCTATTACGGCCGCTGGACCTACAAGTTTGAGGAAGCCGCACGCCAGGGCGCGGCCGGCCTGCTGATCGTCCACGAGACCGCGCCAGCCTCGTACGGCTGGGCCACGGTGAAGAACTCAAACACCAACACGATGTTCGACATCGTCCGCAAGGAGCCGGCCAAGTCGCACCCGCCGATGGAGGGCTGGATTCAGCGCGACGTCGCCGTGGATCTGTTCAAGAAGGCCGGGCTCGACTTCGACGCCCTCAAGAAGGCCGCGCAGAGCCGCGACTTCAAGCCGGTGGAATTGAAGGGCGCGACCTTCTCGGCGGACTACAAGGTCAAGCACGAGGTGATCGTCTCCAAGAACGTGGTCGGCAAGGTCACCGGCGCCAAGCGTCCGGACGAGACCGTGATCTTCAGCGGCCACTGGGACCACCTGGGCGTCGGTCTGCCGGACGCCAAGGGCGACAAGATCTATAACGGCGCCGTCGACAACGCGACCGGCATCGCCGCCATGCTGGAGATGGGCCGTCTGGCCGCCAGCGGCCCCAAGCCGGACCGTTCGATGGTGTTCCTGGCCGTAACCGCCGAGGAAAAGGGCCTCCTGGGCTCGGAGTACTATGCGGCCAATCCGCTGTATCCGTTGGCCAAGACGGCGGGCGTCATCAACACCGACGCCCTGGATCCGACCGGCCCGGCCAAAGACTTCACGATCTCGGGCAACGCCAAGCTCGACCTGCTCGACGACCTGATCGCCAAGGGCAAGGCCGTCGGCCGCGTGTATACGCCCGACCCGGCCACAGAGGCCGGCTATTTCTACCGCTCTGACCACTTCCCCTTCGCCAAGCGCGGCGTGCCGGCGATCTCGTTCGGTTCCGGCGAAGATCTGGTCGAGGGGGGTGTCGCCGCCGGCAAGGCCGCCGCTGACGCCTATCGCATCAACGCCTATCACCAGCCCGCCGACGAGTGGAACGAAAACTGGCGTCTGGACGGCATGAGCGCCGACATCGCGCTGGTCTACAGCGTTGGCCGCGATCTGGCCGGCTCGACCCGCTGGCCCGATTGGGGCGCGGGCTCGGAGTTCAAGGCCGCGCGCGACGCCAGCAAGGCTGAGCGCAAGTAGGGTTCGTCCGAAACGCTCCTTCCCGTGTCATCCCGGCCGGAGCGTAGCGTAGAGCCGGGACCCAGGGGGTGACAAAGCGCCGTGCGCGCCGCCCCTGGGTCCCGGATAGCCTCTCCGAGGCTTCCGGGATGACACCTTGAGTTTGCGACCTCCCCCATGACCGCCTCCGTCTTCGACCTTTTCAAACTCGGCGTCGGCCCGTCGAGCAGCCACACCATGGGCCCGATGACGGCGGCGGTGATGTTCATCGGCCGGCTGCGCGACGCCGGAAAACTGGCCGCCGTCGCGCGGGTCGAGACGCGCCTCTACGCCTCTCTGGCCCTGACCGGCAAAGGCCATGCCACCGACCGAGCCGTCATCCTGGGGCTGATGGGTTTCGTACCGGCCGAGCTCGACCCCGACGCCGGCGAAGCAGCACTGCTGGAAAGCCAGGCCAGCCAGTCGCTGAAGCTGGGCGGTGAGGTCGATATCGCCTTCGACGCGGCGACAGACATCGTCTGGCTGGGCCATGAGCGCCTGCCCCAGCATCCGAACGGCCTGACGTTCAGCGCCTTCGATAAGGCTGACGCCCTCTTGGCTGAACGGACCTACTTCTCGATTGGCGGTGGCTTCGTTCGCGACGAAAGCGAGATGGGCCGCAACACCCCGCCCGAGGCTGGCCCTGAGATTCCTTTCCCGTTCGAAAGCGCGGCCGACCTGCTGGACCGCGCCGAGCAGGCGGGCCTTTCCATCGCCGAGGTGATGGCCGCCAACGAGCGCGCGCGGATGAGTGAGGGCGAGATGAACGCTGGTCTCGACCGTATCTTCGGCGCCATGGAGGCCTGCATCGATCGCGGCATGCGCCAGGAGGGCGTCTTGCCCGGCGGCCTGACCGTCAAGCGCCGCGCCCGCCAGATTCACCAGACCATCCTGGGCCGGATGGAGCGCCAGATGAGCGATCCGCTGGCGGCTATGGACTTCGTCAACCTGTGGGCCATGGCGGTCAACGAGGAGAACGCCGCCGGCGGCCGTGTGGTCACCGCCCCGACCAATGGCGCGGCGGGCCTGGTTCCGGCCGTGCTGCGGTTCTTCGTCCGCTTCCACAAGGGAACGCCCGAACAGGTTCGCACCTTCCTGCTGACCGCCGCCGCCATCGGCGCGCTCTACAAGATGAACGCCTCGATCAGCGGCGCCGAGGTCGGCTGCCAGGGCGAGGTGGGCGTCGCCTGCTCGATGGCGGCGGCGGGTCTCGCCGCCGCGTTGGGCGGCACCAACGCCCAGATCGAGAACGCCGCCGAGATCGGCATGGAGCATAACCTCGGCCTCACCTGCGACCCGATCGGGGGCCTCGTGCAGATCCCCTGCATCGAGCGCAACGCCATGGGCGCAATCAAGGCCATCGACGCCGCCCGCCTGGCCCTGCTGGGCGACGGCCAGCACTCGGTGTCGCTCGACAAGGTCATCGCCACGATGAAGCGCACCGGCGAGGACATGAACGAGATCTACAAGGAGACCTCGATGGGCGGCCTGGCGGTGGGCCTGTCGGTCAACCGGGTGGAGTGTTGATCACTCGCCCCCTCCGGGCCTGACGGCCCTCCTCCCCCAGAGGGGGAAGAAGGGCGCCTTCCGCCCCCTCTGGGGCCGGACGACCTCGCGAAGCGAGGTCAGGTGGGGCGTCTCGAGGCTTGCCGTCCCCGCTCCTTTTGCTACGGTGCGCCACCGGAACATCAAGGGAACATTTGCACATGGGCAAGATCCGAACCGGCATCGGCGGCTGGACGTTCGAGCCCTGGCGCGGGACCTTCTACCCCGATGACCTCAAGCAGAAAGACGAGCTGAAATACGCGTCCTCCAAGCTGACCAGCATCGAGATCAACGGCACCTACTATTCGACCTTCAAGCCCAACAGCTGGATGAAGTGGCGCGACGAGACGCCGGACGACTTCGTGTTCTCGGTCAAGGCCAGCCGGTTCTGCACCAACCGCCGGGTGCTGTCGGAGAACAACGACTCGCTGGAGAAATTCCTGTCGCAGGGGCTGGAGGAGCTTGGTCCGAAGCTTGGTCCCATCAACTGGCAGTTCATGGCCACTAAGAAGTTCGATCCGGCGGATTTCGAGGGTTTTCTGAAATTACTGCCAAACGAGCAGAAGGGCGTTCGCCTGCGCCATGCGGTGGAGGTTCGCAGCCCGACCTTCGCCTGCCAGCAGTTCTACGACCTCTGCGCCCAATATGGCGTGGCCATCGTCTACGCCGTCGATGACGAGGCGCCTGAGTGGCCGTGCATCGACCAGCCCACCGCCGACTTCACCTACGCCCGCCTGATGTGCAGCCGCGAGGACGAGCCCACCGGCATGACCTCCGAGGAGCTTGACGGCGTGGTCGCCCAGACCCGCAAGTGGGCCGAGCGCGGCGACGTGTTCGCCTACTTCATCGCGGGGGCGAAGGTGAGGAATCCGGCGGCGGCGATGGCGTTGATCGAGAAGCTGGGGGCGGCGTAAGCGCCCCCTCCTGAACCTAATCCGTGTCATCCCGGCCGAAGCGTAGCGTAGAGCCGGGACCCAGGGGCGGCGCGCACAGCGTTCCTTCACCCCTGGGTCCCGGATAGCCTCTACGAGGCTTCCGGGATGACACCGCTTTTTGTTCAAACCTTCTTCGGAAACCACGGCACGAACCCGCTGGTCCGCGCCACATACTCCGCATAGCCCGGCTTGGACTTTTTCATCTTGCCCTCGGTGGTCGGCACGCCGCTCCACTTGGTGAGCAGGAAGGTGATCAGCACCGGACCCGGCAAGGCCCAGGCGCCGAGACCCGTCTCGGCGGCGATGAGATAGAGGCCCCACCAGACGCAGGCGTCGCCGAAATAGTTCGGGTGGCGGGTATAGCGCCACAGGCCCTTGTCCATGACCTTGCCGGCGTTGTCGGGATTGGCCTTGAAGGCCGTGAGCTGAGCATCGCCGATGGTCTCGAACAGAATGCCGATGATGGCCAGCGCCGCGCCGGCATAGGCGAGGACGCCCAGCGGGCCCGGTCCCTGTCCGAGTTGCACCGGCAGGGCGACCAGATAGCTCAGCACCGCCTGAAGACCGAACACGATGATCAGCGAGGTGGTGGCGAAGTTCCAGCGCTTGGTCTTCTCATAGTGGGCGAAGATCGCGACATAGCGACGATCGGCGCCGTGCTTGCGCCAGCGCCACAGCAGATAGATCCCCAGCCGCGCGGCCCACAGGGTGCAGAGCCCGGTCAGCAGCAGGCCGTGCGGCGTGTGCGGTCCCTGTAGCAGGGAGCTCCAGGCCAGCAAGGCCATGCTAGGCCCCCACCAGGCGTCGATGAAGCTGACGTCCTTCGTCCGTAGACTGACAGCCCAGAGGGCGAGGAACGCGACCGCCGAGACGGCGGCGTTGACGGCGAGGATGCTGAGGATGGGCATGAAAGGCTCTGGACGGAAGTATGCGGTTGATACGGGGCGATGCGGGAAATGGATCCTCTCCCGCCAGGGGGAGGATTTTCGTCCTTAAGTCCCGACCACGAAGCTCACCGTCGTCGTGGTGGAGCCACCGATATTCAGGGTTTGCACGGTTCTCGCGCCCTCGACCTGGTAGTCGCCGGCCTGCCCGGTGGTCTGCTTCCAGGCATCCAGAACCATACGCACCCCAGTGGCGCCAACCGGATGGCCCGTCCCGATCAGGCCGCCCGAGGGGTTGATCGGTAGCCTGCCGCCGATGGCGATGTCGCCGTTCTCGATGGCTTTCCAGCTCTCGCCCGGGGCGGTCAGGCCCAGGTGGTCGATAGCCATGTATTCGGTGGCGGTGAAACAATCGTGGGTCTCTACCGCATCAAGGCCCGAGACATCCGGCGCAATCCCCGCCCGGGCGCGGGCGTCCAGGATGGCGCGGCGCACCTGCGGGAACACGTAGTCCTGATCGAGGCTGGCTTCGATCTTCCGTGCGTAGCTGAGCGGCGCGGAGCGATGGCCCCAGCCCTTGATGCGCGGAATGCTGTCGAGCGTGATCCCGCGCTTGTCGGCATAGGCGCGAGCGCGCTTTTCCGAGGCGAGGAAGACAACGGCCGAGCCGTCGGTGACCTGGCCGCAGTCCTGCTTGCGGGTGCGGCCCTCGACCACCGGGTTGGCGACCTCGTCGGCTGTGAAGGCGTCGGGCCCAAAGTTCCAGCTTCGGGTTTGGGCGTTGGGATTGCGCTTGCCGTTGGCGAAGTTCACCTCGGCGATGCCCATCAGGTGCTCGTACTTCAGCCCATAACGGCGGTCATACTCGTCGGCGAGGTCAGAGAAGGCGCGCGGCCACAGGAAGCGGGCGTCCTGAAATTCGTGCCCGACCCAGGCCGCGCTGCCCAGGTTCTCGGCCGCCTTCTGGCCCGGGACGTTGCGCATCTGCTCGACGCCCACCACGCAGGCGAGGTCATAGCGCCCGGCTTCGATCTCGGCGGCGGCGGCGAGGATGGCGATGCTCCCCGATGCGCAGGCCGCCTCATGGCGTGCGGTCGGCAGACCATCGAACGCGGGATGCACCAAGCCGAACATGCCGCCCAGATGCCCTTGGCCGGCGAACAGTTCGGCGGCGAAGTTGCCGACGTGACCGGTCTCGACGTCCTCGGGATCCAGATCCACGGCGGCCAGGCCTTCGCCCACAGCCTCGGCGAAGGCGTCAGCCAGCTCGCGGCCCTCGCGGCTCCAGTTGGCGGCGAAATCGCTCTGCCAGCCGCCCAGTATATAGACCATGGCCTCACCCCCGCTTGTTATAGTTAGTCCGATTATACAAGCGACGTGTCGGGAGTCCACGCCATCGTCGAACATTGACTCGCCAGACCGAAACGCTCCACCAAGCCCGCCATGGTCCCGCCGACGGCTTCAGACCCCGCCCGTACGGCGCTGGTGCGCCGCAGTTCAGCCGCGCGCGCGCTGAACCTGATTGGCGACCGCTGGACCTTGCTGGTGCTCTATGCGGCCTTCATGGGCGTGAGCCGCTTCGACGGCTTTGTCGAAATGACCGGCGTTGCGCGTTCGCTGCTGACCGATCGCCTCAAGCGCCTGGAAGCGGGCGGCGTACTGGAGCGACGGCTCTATCAGGATCGCCCGCCAAGGTCGGAGTATCGCCTGACGCCGATGGGCCGCGATCTCTACGACTCGGCCTTGATGCTGCTGGGCTGGGAGATGCGCTGGCGCTTCGATCCGGCCTGCCCGTCGCACCAGATCATCCATACCACCTGCGGAGAGCCGCTGAAGCCGGTTCTGTGCTGCGCCGCTTGCGGTGAGATCGTCAAGGTCCGCGACATCACCCTGTCGCCCGGCCCGGGCGCTGGCCTGGAGCCCGCCCCCCGCGCCCGACACTCGCGCCGCGCCAGCCACGACGACGTCGGCGGCGAGGGCCTGCATCCCATGCTGGAGCGCGGAATCGAGGTGCTGGGTGACCGCTGGACCGCGCACGTCGTCGCGGGCGCCTTCTATGGCCTGCGTCGCTTCAGCGATTTCCAGGCTGAACTGAAGGTCGCCAGCAACATCCTGACCGATCGCCTGGAGCGTCTCGTCGCCCGCCGCATGCTGGAACGCGTGCGCTATCAGGAAAAGCCCGAGCGCTGGGAGTACCGTCTCACCCAGGAGGGACGTGACCTTTTCCCACTGATCGCTGCGCTGATGGCCTGGGGCGATCGCTGGCTGTCAGGAAACGAGGGTCCACCGGAAATTCTGACGCACCGCTGTGGCGCACGGCTTGAGCCCATCGTGCGATGCGGCTCTTGCGGCGGCGGGGTCGACACGGGGAACACGCGGCTGGATTCCTCCCCTAGCGGGGAAGCGAATTACAGCCACAGCCCTTCGGCGGCCTGACCATCTCCCCAGAAGCCGGGCTTTGGCGGCGCGATCCTTCCCCGGTCCACACGCAAGCCACCGGGATGATCCGTCGCTAGCCACCAAGGGCCGTCGAGATCGGCGAAGTCGCTGGCCCCGCCGAGGTGCAGGGCCGGCGCGACGCCCAGAGACGAGGCGACCATGCAGCCGGTCATCACCTGAAAGCCCAGGGTGCGCGCAGCCTTCAGCATGGCCACGGCCTCCGTCAGACCGCCCGTCTTGTCGAGCTTCAGGTTCACGGCGCCGTAGCGCCCGCGCAGGGCGGCGAGGTCGCCGCCAACATGGACGCTTTCGTCGGCGCAGATGGTGAACGGGGGATCCCAGCCCTCCAGCGCCTGGTCCTCGCCCGCCGGCAGAGGTTGCTCGACGAGGGCGATGGGCAGATCGGCAAGCAGAGGCCTCAGGTCGTTCAGGATCTCAAAAGTCCAGCCCTCGTTGGGATCGACGATAAACCGTGCTTTCGGCGCGGCGACGGCCACGGCGCGCAGACGGGCGGCGGGGTCCTCGGCCGAGAGCTTGATCTTGATGAGCGGCGCATCCGCGACCGCTTGCGCAGCCGCGCCCATGGCCTCAGGGGTGTCGAGACTGATGGTGACGGCAGTGACCAGATCGTCCGGGATGTTAAGCCCCGTCGCCTCGGCGACGCTGACCCCCGTGCGTCGCGCGCGCAGGTCCCATAGCGCGAGGTCGAGCGCGTTGCGGGCCGCGCCCGGCGGCAGAGCGGCGCAGGCGGCTTCGACGTCGTCGGCCGCGAGGGCCGGCGACAGCTGCGCCAGCACGCTCTCCACCGTCTCGCCGTAGCGCGCATAGGGCACGCTCTCGCCGCGCCCGACATGCCCGTTGGCCCGCGCGACCACCTCGACCACCTCGGCGGCGGTCTTGACCCCACGCGAGATGCGGAACGGGGCCTTCAGCGGATGCGAGACCGGGCGAGCGGAAGCGGCGATCGACATGACCGCAGGCATGGCGCCGTTCGCGGACCTCTACCAGCCCCAGTGACGCGGGATCGGCGAGTCAGCGCGGCGCTCCGCCATCACCTTCACGGCCAGCGGGCGGTCGACAACGAACAGGGCCAGCCAGACCAGCAGCACGCCGGCATAGTGGACTGCGCCCCACAGCCCCCCTGGACGCCCCGGGCGCACGAAGCGGGGGGACCGGCGCGGCGTGGCGAACGGCTGGGTCATGGCGAAGTCGGTCATGTCGTCGTCCCTCATCTGATGGCGACGACCTTGGCCACCGCGTGCGCCAGAATCGGACGTATTGAACTTGTGACCGGACGGCCGCATTTCTCCGGCGAGGATTCACGAGGACACCATGGCCAAGACCGTCAGCATCAACATCCCCCACCAGTTGGGCGCGGCCGAAGCCCGGCGTCGCCTGGAAGAAGGGCTCTCGCAGCTGGCCGGTCAGATCCCTGGCGGCGATGCGGCCCGCTTCTCGCAAAGCTGGGCGGGCGATGTCTTGAACTTCTCGGCCGTGGCCATGGGTCAGACCATCACCGGCGTCGTGCAGGTGTTGGACGACCATGCCCGCCTCGACCTCTCGCTGCCGGGCCTGCTCGGCATGGCCGCCGGCAAGATCAAGGACGAGCTGAGCCGTCGTGGACAGCTGCTGCTGAAATAGCCTGCCTAAAGCCGCCGCGGATCGAAGTCGTGGCGGCCAAGGCTTTCGAAGCGGCCCTCCTCGGCCTTGTTGATGTACTGCGCGGCGACCAGCCAGCTCTTTACGGGACGCAAGGTCGCCAGACAGCCCACCAGGAAGGCGGGAAACACCGTGACCAGATGCACCCACATCGGCGGGCGATAGACGACCTCCACCCAGGCGAAGACGGCGGTGATCACGATCCCCACGCCGCTCATCACGAAAAATGCCGGACCATCGGCCGGATCGGCGAATCCGTAGTCCAGGCCGCAGCGATCGCAAGCGGGCGCCAACTTCAGGAACCCCTGGAACAGCTTGCCTTCGCCGCAACGGGGGCAGCAGCACTTCAAGCCGGCCCTTATCGGGGTCGGAGCGTTGGGATAGGTGGCGTCGGCCATCAAAAGCCCTTCCTACAATCGCGGGATTGATCCATACATTACGAACATAATGTATGGATATGCCGTCATGCCCGCAACTAAGGGATCGCCGAATCCGGCCGCGGCTTGGCTGCGACGGATCGAGACGCTTGAGGGACCCGTCTATCGTCGGATCGCCTTGGCGCTGGAGGCGGCGGTGGCCGAGGGCGAATTGCAGGTCGGCGACCAGATTCCCGCCCAGCGCGAAGTCGCGCTGCGGATAGGCGTGGACTTCACCACCGTCACCCGCGCCTATGGCCTCGCGCGCGAGCAGGGCCTTATCGAAGGGACGACCGGTCGAGGCACCTTCATCCGTCGACGGACGGAAGACGAGGAAAGCGGCCTCGTCGACCTGTCGATGAACCTGCCGCCCCCGCCTCAGGGGGTGAACCTTGCCGGCCTCCTGCGCGAGACCACCGGTGCGATCCTGGCCCGCTCCGATCCCGCGACCTTGATGGCCTATCATCCCGGCGCGGGCTCGCTGGCTCAACGCGCGGCGGGCGCGGCTTGGCTCGCGCCCACGCTGGATGGGATCGACCCGGCCCGGGTGGTGGTCACCAGCGGCGCCCAGACGGCGCTCACAGCCCTGATCGATCACCTGACGCGGCCCGGCGATACGATCCTGGTTGAGACCCTGACCTACCCCGGCCTTCTGGCGACGGCGAGGCGGCGCGGACTAAAACTTGTCGCCTGCCCGATGGACGCCGAGGGCCTGGAGCCCGAGGCGCTGGCGCAGCTTATTGCGGCGCATGATCCCCGCCTGATCTGCTGCACCCCGACCTTCCAGAACCCCACGACCGCAACCATGAGCCGGTCCCGGCGCACGGCGATCATAGATGTGGCGCGCGCGGCAGGGGTGACTGTCCTGGAAGACGACGCCTATGGCCTGTTGCCGGCCCAACCCCTTCCCGCCCTGGCGGCCTTATGGCCCGAGGGCGTGTTCCATGTCGCGACCACCGCCAAGGCGCTCTCTCCGGGGCTGCGGCTAGCCTATGTCGCCAGCCCCCCCGGACGCGCCGAAGGCTTGGCGGAAACACTGCACACCATAGCTCAGATGCCCGCCCCCCTGATGGCGGGCGTGGTCACCACTTGGATCCGTGAGGGCGTGGCGGCCAAGGTGCTGGCGGGCGTGCGCGCAGAGGCCGTAGCGCGTCGTAAGCTGGCTTCGGAGCTTCTGCCTCAGGCCATCGGCGGCCCGGAGAGCTTGCACGTCTGGCTTCCGGACGCGACAGCGACGCCGATGGCGCGCGAGCGCGGCTTGGCCCTGGTCGGCGCTGACGCCTTCAGGCCGCCCGGCGCCACTGGCGAAGGTTTGCGGATTTCGCTCGGCGCGGCGAGCAAGCCAGCGGCGCTGGCGAGAGGACTGAAAGCGCTCGCATCGCTCAGCACGCCTTAGAACGCGTCGTCGTCCTCGGCTTCGGCGCCGTCCGCCTCGCCGCCCATGGCGTTCTCAAGGCTGTCGATGATGTCGTCCATCTGGTCGGGGGTGATCGAGACGTAGATCGACTCGCCCCCGATGGCCGAAACCAACAGGCGGTAGCCGTCCTCGGTCTCCTGCAAGCTGAACGATTGAAGCGGCAGGAGCTTGGCCATGGGGGATCCTTCCCGAAAGAGCGAGGCGCTCACTTAGAGGCCGAGAGCGTCGACTTCAACGCCCCGGCAGAGGCGCGCCGCCTACTTGAGGGCTCCTCGGCGCAGCATGGCGACGTGGGTGGCGATCAGCGTCTCGCGCTCGATCCACGGGAATTCCGGCCTGGCGATCAGCAGCGAGACCAGCCCGTGCAGTCCCGCCCACAGAGACTGGGTCGCCGCCATGACGTCGTCGCCGGCCATTAGCCCGCTGGCGTGCAGCTCGCCGACCATCTCGACGAAGACCTGGAACACCTCTTGACCCGCCGCCATCGGCTTTCCGCCGGTCTTTTCCAGGAACGATCCGTCGACGCTCTTCTCCAGCATGAACGCCACGCGATAGGCGTCGGGGTGGTCGAGGCCAAAGTCGATATAGACCCGCAGGCAACGATCAAAGTTCTTGGTCGTCGGGGTATAGTTTACCCGCGCTTCGGCCATCCGCTGCCCGAGGATCGCGAAGGCTCGCACACACAGTTCGGCGGCGATGTCGTCCTTGGTGGTGAAGTAAGCGTAGAGGGCCGGCTGCGAGATGCCGGCGATCTCGGCGATCTGACGAGTTGAGACGGCATGCACGCCCTTCTGCGCGAACAGACCCTGGGCGGCGTCAAGGATCTCTTCGCGGCGCTCGGCCCCATGCCCCTTGGGTTTACGGGGAGATCTGATCTTCGGCGATTTCATCCAAACGTCCTAGGACTCGTCTGGCCAGCTTGACAAGACGCTGTTATCAATCACCGATAACTTATCACCGATTGATTTGGAACAGCTTATGTGGCGGACACCGCTTCCTCCCCTGGCGGCCCTCCTCTTGGCGGCGACGCTAGGCGGCTGCGGCGGAAAGACCAAGACCGAGGCGCCCCCCGCGCCAACGCCGGTCGAGGCCGCTCGCGTCGCCGCGCCTGACGCCGCTGGCACGGTGTCCGGCGCAGGAACGCTTGAGCGCCGCCGCGAGATGGCGCTGTCGTTCCGGATCCCCGGCGTGCTGACTACGATGAAGGTCGAGGCCGGCGACAGCGTGCGGGCCGGACAACTCATCGCCGCCATTGACCCCGCCGGTGTCGACGCCCGCCAGCAGCAGACCCAGGCCGACCTCGAGCGCGTGCGCCGCGACCTGGAGCGCGACAAGGTGCTGTTCGAGAAAGGCTATGTCAGCCGCCAGCGCATCGACGACCGGACCAGTGCGCTGAAGTCAGCCCAGGCCGCCTTTGACGCGGCGCATTTCGATCGTCGCTGGGCCAGCCTTGTGTCTCCCGTCTCGGGCGTAGTGCTGGAGCGCCGCGCCCAGGCGGGCGAGGTGGTCGGCGCGGGCCAGGTGGTGGCGCGCGTCGCCGACCTCAATAGCCCGCTTGTCCTCCGACTGCCGCTAGCCGCTCGGGACGCCGCGCGCGTCCGGGTCGGCGATACGGCGACCGTAACGGTCGAGGAAATCGGGGCGAGCGCACTGAACGGCCGTATCACGCGGGTTGGAGAGGCCGCGGACGCCCGCACCGGCGCGATCCTGGTCGAGATCGAGCTTTCCGCGCCGCCGCCGGCGCTGCGCAGCGGCCAGGTGGCCCACGCCACGCTCAGCGTCCGCGCCGCACCGGGCGTCACCACCACCTATGCCCGCGTCCCGGCCGAAGCGGTGCTGGAGGCCAACGGCCAACGCGCCTTCGTCTTCCGGGTCGACGGCGGCAAGGCCCGGAGGACGGCCGTGGGCTTTGGCGGCTTCGACGGCGACAACGCACTCGTTTCGGGCCTGCCGAACGGCGCCCAGGTCATCACCGCCGGGGCGGGCTTCGTCTCGGACGGCGAGGCCGTCAGCGTGGTCGATCCCACCCGGCTGGGGCGCTAGGCCGTGAAGTTCGATCTTTCGACGTTCGCGGTTCGCCGTTGGCAGTTCACGCTCGTGGCGTTTGGCCTCCTGGTGATGCTGGGGATCAACGCCTTCACCAGTATTCCACGCTCGGAAGACCCCCACTTCCCCATTCCGATCGTGGTCGTCCGCGCCGTGCTGCCGGGCGCCGAGCCCTCGGAGATGGAGCAACTGGTCGTCGATCCGATCGAGGACGCGGTCGACGGGCTCGACAATATCGACAAGGTCGAGTCGGTCAGCTTGGACGGGGCGGCGGTCGTCTCGGTTCACTTCACCTGGGACGTCGATCCCGAGCGCAAGTACGATCAGGTGGTCCGCGAGGTGAACGCCATCCGGGGCAATCTGCCCGCCGGTCTGGCCCGCCTCGACATCCAGCGCGCTCGCACCACCGAGGTGTCTGTCGTGCAGGTGGCGTTGACCAGCGACACCCTGCCGATGCGCCGCCTGGAAAAGGTGGCCGACCGTCTTCGCGAACGGCTGGACCGCGTGCCCGGCGTGCGTGAAGCGCAATACTGGGGCGCGCCGCCGTCGGACGTGCAGGTGACGCTGGACCTGGCCCGGCTGTCGGCCCTGAAGCTGCCCGCCACCGCCGTCACCGACGCCCTGCGCGCGGCCGGCGCCGAGGCGCCGATCGGCGCGGTACAGGCCGGAGAGCGGCGCTTCAACGTCAAGTCCGGCGGCGCCTTCCGCGACCTGAAGACCATCGGCGACACCCCCGTGCGGTCGATCGGCGGCAAGGTGGTGCGCGTCTCGGACGTCGCCACCATCGGCTGGGCCCAGCAGGAGCCCACCCACGTCACCCGCTTCAACGGCAAGCGCGCCGTCTTCGTGACTGTCAAACAGAAGGACGGCCAGGACGTCGCCAAGATCACCCAGGAAGTCCGCAAGGTCCTGGACGAGTACGAGCGCGCCCTGCCCGCCGGGGTGAAGCTGGAGCGCGCCTTCTTCCAGGCCGAGAACGTCAAGTATCGCCTCAAGAACCTGTTCCGCGACTTCGGCATCGCGCTTGTTTTGGTGCTGATCACCCTGTTGCCGCTGGGACCGCGCGCCGGTGTGGTGGTGATGGTGTCGATCCCGCTCAGCCTGCTGATCGGCCTCTCGATGCTGCAGGCGTTCGGGTTCACCCTGAACCAGCTGTCGATCGCCGGCTTCGTGCTGGCGCTGGGCCTCTTGGTCGACGACAGCATCGTGATCACCGAGAACATCGCCCGGCGTATCCGCGAGGGTGAGGAACGCACCGAAGCGGCCGTCAACGGCGCCCGCCAGATCGGCCTGGCGGTCGTGGGCTGCACCGCCACGCTCATGCTGGCCTTCCTGCCGCTGATGGCCCTGCCCGCCGGATCGGGCGCCTACATCAAGTCGCTGCCGGTGACGGTGCTGTGCACGGTCGGCGCGTCGCTGCTCGTGTCGCTCACCATCATTCCATTTCTGGCTAGTCGGATCCTGGACAAGCACTCCGACCCCGAGGGCAATGCGATCCTGCGAGCGGTGAACGGCGGCATTCAGCGCTTTTATCGCCCCGTCCTGCACGCCTCGCTAGCCCGCCCCTGGCTGGCCCTGGCCCTGATGCTGGCCCTGTGCGCCACCACGGTTCCGCTGGTGAAGGTGATCGGCAGCTCGCTGTTCCCGCCCGCCGAGACACCGCAGTTTCTGATCCGGATCGAAACGCCCGACGGCGCGTCGCTGGCGCGGACCGATCAGGCGCTGCGCTTCGTCGACGCTCGCCTGGCCAAGGAGCCCGAAATCCTGTGGCGCGCCAGCAATCTGGGCCGTGGCAACCCGCAGATTTTCTACAACAAGAGCCAGCGCGAGAGCTCCAACAGCTTCGCCGAGGTCTATGCCAGCTTCGAGGCCTGGAAGCCGGGCAAGAGCGACAAGGTTCTGGACGCCCTTCGCGCCGACTTCGGTAAGTACCCCGGCGCGCGGATCACCGTGGTGGCCTTCGAGAACGGCCCGCCGATCGACGCCCCGATCGCCATCCGCATCACCGGCCAGAACCTCGAGGTGCTGAAAGCCCTGGCCGCCCGGACCGAGGCGGCGCTGAAAGACACGCCCGGCGCGCGCGACGTCAGCAACCCGATGCGCCTGGACCGTACGGACCTTGATCTCGGCGTCGACGAGGCGAAGGCCGCCGCCTTGGGCGTGCCGGCCGGCGCCGCCCGCCGCGTGACGCGTCTGGCGCTGTCGGGCGAGGAGGCCGCGCGGTTCCGCGATCCCGACGGTGACGACTACGCCGTGCGGGTGCGCCTGCCGACCGCGCAGGTGGACGGGGCGGCGCGCAATCCACTTTCAGCCCTGAACGGCGTCTATGTGCCGACCGCCGACGGCGAGGCCGCGCCGCTCGGCGCGATCGCCACCCCGACCCTGCGCTCGAGCCCGGCCCGCATCGACCGCTTCGACCGCGAGCGGACGGTGACGGTGACCAGCTATGTCGCGACCGGCTATCTGACGGCCAAGGTGACCGAGGACATCGTGCAGCGCCTGGAGAAGGAAGTCCCGATGCCGCCTGGCTATCGCCTGTCGCTGGGCGGCCAGGCCGAGGCGCAGTCGGAAAGCTTCGCAGGCCTGGGCGCGGCGGTGCTCGTGGCGATCTTCGGCATCCTGGCCGTGCTGGTCCTGGAGTTCCAGAAGTTCAAGACCGCCCTGGTGGTCGCCGGCATCATCCCGTTCGGTGTGTTCGGCGCGGTGCTGGCCCTGGCCCTGACCGGCAACTCGCTATCGTTCACCGCCACGATCGGCCTGATTGCGCTCATCGGCATCGAGATCAAGAACTCGATCCTGTTGGTCGACTTCACCGAGCAGCTGCGGCGCGAGGGCATGAACCTGCACGACGCCATCGAGAAGGCCGGCGAGGTCCGCTTCCTGCCGGTGCTGCTGACCTCGGTGACGGCGATCGGCGGCCTGCTGCCCCTGGCCCTTGAGCGCTCGGGCCTCTACTCGCCGCTGGCCATCGCCATCATCGGCGGCCTGATCACCAGCACCCTGCTGAGCCGCGTGGCGACGCCGGTGATGTACTGGCTGACGGCGCGCGGGAAGGCGCAGACGCTTGCCCCCACCTGACCTCGCTCCGCGAGGTCGTCCGCCCCCAGAGGGGGCGGAAGGAACGCGCGACCTTCTTCCCCCTCTGGGGAAGGAGGGCCGCAGGCCCGGAGGGGGCAATTGAAGCCCCTTGCCTATTATACGATCGTATAGCAACACTCTCCCCATCTTCAGGGGAGCACACCATGGCGGTCACCCAGGCCCGCGACGCGGTCATCATCGGCGGAGGCCATAACGGCCTCGTCTGCGCCTTCTACCTGGCCAAGGCCGGGCTGAAGGTCACGGTCTGCGAGGCGCGGGGCGTCGTTGGCGGCGCGGCGGTGACGGAAGAGTTCCACCCCGGCTTCCGCAACTCGGTGGCCAGCTACACGGTCAGCCTGCTGAACCCGCGCGTGATCGCCGACATGGGCCTGCGAGAGCTGGGTCTGACCTTCCTGGAACGGCCGATCTCGAACTTCCTGCCGATCAGCGACGACAAGTACATCAAGCTGGGCGGGGGGCTGGAGCGCACCCAGGAGGAGTTCCGCAAGTACAGCCGGCGCGACGCCGAGGTGCTCCCCGACTACTACGCGATGCTGGACGAGATCGGCGACATCCTGCGCGACCTGGCCCAGGAGACGCCGCCGAACCTCGGCGATGGTCTGCCGGGCCTACTGCGCGCCCTGCGCCAGGGCGGGCGCCTAGCCTTCCTGTCGCGCCAGCGCAAGCGCGACCTCTTGGACCTGTTCACCAAGAGCGCCCGCGACGTGCTGGACGGCTGGTTCGAGAGCGAGCCGGTCAAGGCCGCCTTCGGCTTCGACGCCGTGGTCGGCAACTTCGCCAGTCCCGATACGCCCGGCTCGGCCTATGTGCTGCTGCACCACACCTTTGGCGAGGTGAACGGCAAGAAGGGCGCCTGGGGCCACGCGGTCGGCGGCATGGGCGCGATCACCCAAGCCATGGCCAAGGCGTGCGAAGCGGCGGGCGTCGAGATCCTGCTCGACGCCCCGGTCGAAGGCGTCCACATCGACGGCGGGAAGGCCGCCGGCGTACAGCTGGTCGACGGCCGCCAGATTATGGCCCCGATCGTCAGCGCCAACGTCAATCCGGCACTGCTGTACAAGAAGCTGGTGCCGCCCTCGGCCCTCGCGCCGGACTTCCGTAAGGCGGTCGACGGCTACAAGAACGGCTCGGGCACGTTCCGGATGAACGTGGCGCTGTCGGAGCTGCCCAGCTTCACCTGCCTGCCAGGCCGCGAGACCGCCGAGCATCACCAGTCGGGCATCGTGATCGCCCCCAGCCTCGACTACATGGACGCGGCCTATCGTGACGCGAAGGCCGGAGGGATCAGCAAGGCCCCGATCGTCGAGATGCTGATCCCGTCCAGCCTGGACACCAGCCTCGCCCCGCCCGGACAGCATGTGGCAAGCCTGTTCTGCCAGCAGTTCGCGCCGGAGCTGCCCGATGGTCGTTCTTGGGACCATGCGCGCGAGGCCGCCGCCGACTTGATCATCGACACGGTCGACCAATGGGCGCCGGGCTTCAAGGCCTCGGTGCTCGGCCGGATGATCCTGTCGCCGCTGGATCTGGAGCGGAAGTTTGGCCTGATCGGCGGCGACATCATGCACGGTCACATGTCGCTGGATCAACTGTGGGCCACGCGTCCGCTGCTGGGTCACGCCAGCCACCGCGCGCCGATCGCGGGCCTCTACATGTGCGGCGCGGGCACGCACCCCGGCGGCGGCGTCTCGGGTAATCCCGGCCGCAACGCCGCCCGCGAGATCCTGCGCGACAAGGACTTCGCGACGGCCGTGAAGCTGTCGGTGGTGGGGCGGTGATCATGCAGCAAGCTCAGAAGGCCCCCCACCTGACCTCGCTCCGCGAGGTCGTCCGCCCCCAAAGGGGGCAGAAGGCCACCTTCTTCCCCCTACGGGGGAGGAGCGCCCCCGGGTCGCGCGCAGCGCGCGCCCGCGGACAGGCTCCGCGCGGAGGGGGCAAGTGACCCAGATCTCCAACCATGACCCCCTCTCCGACTGGGGTCTGCCCGGCTGGATCTACACCAGCGAGCGGTTCTTCAAGGAAGAGCAGGACAAGGTGTTCCGCCCGTCGTGGCAGATCGTCTGCCATCTGAACGACATCCCCAAGGCCGGCGACTTTCACACCTTCGACTTCATCGGCGAAAGCCTGGTGGTCGTGCGCAGCAAGGACGGCGGCGTGCGCGCCTTCGCCAATGTGTGCCGCCATCGCGGGGCGCGGCTGCTGGACGGACCGGTCGGCCGCTGCGGCGGACGGATTGTCTGCCCCTACCACGCCTGGACCTATGACCTGGAAGGCCGGCTGATCGGCGTGCCGATGCGCGATGATTATCCAGCCCTGGACATGGCCAAGGAGGGTCTTGCCTCCATCGAAACCGAAATCTGGCGCGGTTTCGTCTTTGTCCGCATCGAGGGCGACGGTCCTTCGGTGGCGACCATGATGGCGCCCTACGAAGACGAGGTGGCGCACTACCGCTTCGAGGAGCTTCAGCCCTTCGGCCGTGTCACGCTGCGCCCCCGCACGGTGAACTGGAAGAACATCAGCGACAACTATTCCGACGGCCTGCATATTCCTGTCGCCCACCCGGGCCTGACCCGGCTGTTCGGCAAGGGCTATGGCGTCGAGGCCGAGACCTTCGTCGACAAGATGTGGGGCCAGCTGATCGACGAGCCGTCAGAGAGCCCATCCGAGCGGCTCTATCAGGACCTGCTGCCCGACGTTCCGCACCTGCCGGACGACCGCAAGCGGCTGTGGACCTACTTCAAGCTCTGGCCGAACTTCGCCTTCGACATCTATCCGGACCAGGTGGACTTCATGCAGTTCATCCCGATCTCGGCCGAGCATACGATGATCCGCGAGATCGCCTACGCCTTGCCCGACGAGCGGCGCGAGATGAAGGCGGCGCGGTACCTCAACTGGCGCATCAACCGGCAGGTCAACGCCGAAGACACCGAGCTGGTGGCCCGCGTGCAGCAGGGCATGGCCTCGCGCACCTTCACCGCCGGACCGCTGGCCACCAGCGAGGTGTCTTTGCGCAGCTTCGGTCGCAAGATGCGGGCGTTGATCCCGCAAAGCCGGCTGCCCCGGCCACCGGAGGGGTGGTGAGGCGATCACCTCGGCAAGATCATCGTGTCATCCCGGCCGGAGCGCAGCGGAGAGGCGGGACCCAGGGGGTGAAGAACCTCTGGGAAAGCCGCCCCTGGCTCCCAAATCGGCCTTCGACCGTCCGGGATGACACAGCTTGCTTGGCGAGATCGGTCAGACGATGACCCGCGCCGCCTTTACCCGCGAGGCGCCCGATGTTCGACGGCAGGCGCTGGTGGCCGCCGCCGAGGCCGTGTTGGCGCGCGAGGGCGTGGGCGGCGCCAGCGTGCGGACGATCTGCGCCGAGGCCGGCGTCTCGCCGGGCCTGCTGCGCCACTATTTCGAAGGCGTCGATGACCTGGTCGCGGCGGCCTACGAGGCCGTTTCTCAGCGGATCGACGCCGCCCTGGACGCGGCCCTGGCGACAGCCGAAGACACGCCCCGCGCGCGGCTGCTGGCCTATCTGGGCGCCAGCTTCGCGCCGCCGGTGCTGGACGAACGGCTGCTGGCCGCCTGGGTCGGGTTCTGGTCGCTGGTCAAGACCAAGCCGCGCATGGCCGCCATCCACGCGGCCTCCTATGCCGATTTCCGCGCCCGACTGGAGGCTCTGCTGGCCGATGCGGGCGCGCGCGACACGCGTCTGGCCGCGATCGCCCTGACGGCGATGGTGGACGGGCTATGGCTGGAGCTGTGCCTGGATCCGGCGACCTTCAGTCCGGACGAGGCCCGCGCGGTCGTGACGCGCGCGGTCGAAGGCTGGCTCTAAGCGGCCTGATTGGCGGCGCGGTTGCGGCCCCACGACGGCGTACGCGTCTCGGCCTCGGCCGTGTGGACGTCCGCCTTACGGCCTTGGGCGCGCATGTGGCGGGCCAGCAACTGGGCGAGGGCCTCGGCTTCATGCTGCGACGAGTAGGCGCCGATCAGCTCGGCCGAGTCGTTCCAGGTCACATGCCACACGCCGGCGACGGGACGGACGTAGTAGTGATTCTCGGCCATGACGACCTCCTTGGACAACTCAGCGGGCACTTACTCACGGCGTCATGACAGTTGTTTTGCGGTCGCACAACGAAATTACGCTGCAACGCACAACGAATGACGCGTGAGGCCTCAATCGTCCTTCACCACCGCGCCGCCCTTCATGACCTTGGACACCTGGGTCAGGGTCGAGATGTCCGATAGCGGATCGCCTTTCACCGCGATCAGATCGGCGTAGCAGCCGGCCGCGTCGCAGCCGACCTTTCCGGTCTTGCCCATCAGCTCCGCCGCCACCGTGGTCGCCGACTGGATCGCCTGCATCGGGGTCATGCCGTACTTGACCATGTAGGGCATCTGACGAGCGTTCCAGCCGTGCGGATAGACGCCGGCGTCGGTGCCGTAGGCGATCTTGACCCCCGCCTTGACCGCCTTTCGGAAGCCTTCGCGCTGCGCGTCAGTGGTCTCGCGGTTCTTGCGGATCATGCCCGCCGGCCAGCCGTGCTCGCGGCCATAGGTGTCGATGAAGTCGCCGTTATAGATGTCGGCCACCAGGAAGGCGCCCTTCGCCTTCATCAGAGCGATCCCCTCGTCGTCGATCAGCGAGCCGTGCTCGATCGACCGGACCCCGGCGCGGACGGCGATCTTGATCCCCTCGGCGCCGTGGGCGTGGGCGGTGACATAGGTCCCGCGCTTGGCGGCCTCTTCGACAGCGGCGCGAATTTCCTCTTCCGACAGTTCAAGCTGACCAGGCTCGGTGCCCTCGGTCAGGACGGCGCCGGTGGCGATCAGCTTGATGAAGTCCGCGCCGCCCACCAGCAGGGCGCGGACCTTCTTGTGGACGTCGGCGGCGTCTTCGACCACGCCGCGACGCATCTCAGCGGGGATCGCCACGTCGGACGCGACGCCGGTGATCTCCCCGCCCCCGCCCGGCGCGGTGACATAGGCGCCGGCGACAGACATTCGGGGTCCCGCCACGAGTCCCTCGTTGATGGCGTCGCGAAGAGCCGCATCGCTTAGCGCGCGCCAGACGCCGACGTCGCGCACGCTGGTGAAGCCGGCCATCAAGGTCGAGCGGGCGTGTCCCGCGCCGATATAGGCCTGCTGAGCCGCCGTGCGCAGCAGCGGCGGGGCGATGTTCTCGCTCTGCTCGTCGTCGACCATGTGGGTGTGCATGTCGATCAGGCCCGGCAGAACGGTCAGGCCCGACCAGTCGACGACCTTCGCGTCCTTGGGGGCGTCCTTGGGCGCCCCCTTCCAGGGGCCGACCGAGACAATGCGATCGCCTTCGATGCGGAGCATTTGATCGGACAGCACCTTGCCGGCCTGGGGGTCGATCAGCTTGCCCGCCCGAACGTAGGCGACCTGGGCCGAGGCGACGGCGGGAACCAGCGCGGCGAAAACAGCGGCGAAAACCAGGCGAGACATCATCGGGCGGCTCTCCGCATCAGCCAGTAGATCGGGACGCCGGCGGCCAGCAGCACCAGCCCCCAAAAGGTCACGGACCACCCGGCGCCATAGAAGGTCCAGGCCGAATAGACCGCCGCGACGGCCGCCACCGCGCCCAGCCCCTTGGAGGGCGCCATGCGGCCCTGCTGCATCAGCCGCAGCACCGCCAAGGAACAGAAAAGATAGGCGAAGAGCGACGCGGCGGTGGCTAAAAGGGCCATGAAGGTGAAGGCGTCGGCCATCGACTTGGCGTAGTTCATCAGCACCAGGATCGTGACGAGCGCGCTCGACGCCACGTGCGAGCGAACCGGCGTGCCGTTGGCGGTGGTCTTGCCGAACCAGGCCGGAAACACCCCTTCGCGGGCCATGGCGGCGGGCAGTTCACCCTGGATCAGCGACCAGCCGTTGAGCGCGCCCAGCGCACTGATCGCGGCGAAGGCCGCCAGAACAAGCCGGAAGTCTCCGCCGCCATGATAGGTCACGAAATCAACGAACGGCGCGTTGGACCCCTGCAGCACGGCGGTGGGGGTCAGAAGCAGGACGCCCGACGAGACGACCAGATAGACAAGGCCTGCGAACGCAGTGCCAGCCAGGGTGGCCCGGGGAATGGTGCGCGCGGGATCCTTGACCTTGTCGGCCGGAATAGTCGCGGTCTCCACCCCGAGCAGCGCCCAAAGCGTCAGCGCCGCAGCCGCAGTGATGGAGCCGCCGGACAAGGCCGAGGGTTCGAACGGCGCAATCGCTGCGCCCCCCTTGGCGTGCAGCACGCTGAACGCCAGACCCGCTACGGCGATCAGCGGGATCAGTTTCAAGATCGTGGTGACCAGCTGAATCCACCCCGCCGACCGCGCCCCGGCGCAGTTGATCGCCGTCGCCGCCCACACCACCGCCACGGTCAGCAGCGCCGCCAGGCCCGGCGTCTTGGCGATGGCGGGCACGAAGACGCTGAGGTAGCTCACCGCCGCGATGGCGATGGCCGCGTTGGAGACCCAAACCGAGATCCAATAGGACCACGCCACCAGAAAGCCCGGCGCGCGCCCGAACGCTTCCTCGGTGTAGGCGAAGGGTCCGCCGGCGCGCGGAAAGGCGCCCGCCAGCTTGGCGAACACGTAAGCCAGGCATAACGAGCCGCCGATGGTCAGTAGCCAGGCGATGACGGCGTTCCAGCCGTAGGGCGCCAGGGAGGCGGGCAGCATGAACACGCCCGAGCCGATCATGTTGCCGACCACGAGGGCGGCGCACATCCAAATGCCCAGCGGCTTGGATTTCAGGGACGTCATCGCGATTCAGCTTCCCCCCGAGAACAAAAAGGGGCGGCCCGATGGACCGCCCCCCGTTACGCTACCCACAACAGGCTAGAACGCCTTGCCCACCTTGACCCCGAGGGTACGGGGCTGGTTCGGCGTGATGTAGTACTGCGTTCCGCAGACGCTCGTTGCGCACTGGGCGTTTCGGTCCAGGCTGGCGCGCTTGTCGAACAGGTTCTTCACATAGAGTCCGATCGACAGACCGTCCTTCTCCATGCCACCCGACACGTCGAACGTTTCCCAGCCCTTCTGCTTGCCAAACGCTGCGCGATCGGAAAGCCGCAAGTCGGTCCAGCTCGCGCTCTGGCCGACGATCGAGCCCTGCACGTAGTTGTCCCAATCGCCCCAGCTGAAGTCATAACGGGCCGTGAGGTTAGCCTTGAACTTCGGCGTCACGGGCAGCGAGGTGCCGTCCGGCGCCTGCGGGGTCGCGCAGGTGGTGACCGGATTGCCGGCGGTGTCGGTGAAGCCGCAGTAGTTGGCGGTGAGCTTGGCGTCGGTATAGGCCGCCGCCGCATTGATCGTCAGACCCTGGACCGGAACCCAGGTGATGTCGCTTTCAATGCCCTTGATGCGGGCCTGGTTGGCGTTCTTGATCTCGGTCAGGCCGTTGGCCCCCAGGATCGAGAACTGGAAGTTCTTCCAGTCTTCCATGAACACCGCGCCGTTCCAGCGGAAGCTGTTGTTCAGCCACGTGGTCTTCCAGCCGGCTTCGTAGTTCTTCAGGTAGTCAGCCTGATAAGGCGGCAGGGTGCTGCGCCGATTGATGCCGCCCGGGCGGAAGCCCTTGGAATAGGTGGCGTAGATCAGCTTGGCGTCGTCGAACTTGTAGGTCAGCGTCACCTTGGGAACGTTGCCGCTTTCCTTCACGCCCTTGTCGAGGTTGGTGCAGGGCGAACCCGGAACCACCGCCGCCTTGAAGCACGCCTTCTCGCCGGTGGAGCCGTAGCCCTTTCCATAGCCGTAGAAGCCGATCAGCGTGTTGTGCGCCTTGAAGAAGCGGATGCCGGCCGTCAGCATCAGCTTGTCGGTGATGTCGTATTCGGCCTGACCGAACACCGCCTTGTCGCGATCGACGCGCTGCTGCTTGGTCAGCCAGATGGTGCCGGTATAGCCAGGCACTGAGATGCTGCTGCCGATGTCGGCGATCCGGTAGTTCTGGAAGATGTCGTGTGTTTGCTTCTGGTAGAAGCCGCCGACCACGAACCGCAGCTTTTGATCCTGCGGCGAGGCGATACGGATTTCGTGGCTTTCCTTCTTGTAGTCGTCCTGGCCTTGGATGAACTGGGACGGGTTGACCAGGTTGCCGGCGTTGTCGGTCCAGTAGAAGCCGTAGCCGACCTGATCATAGAAGTAGGAATAGTCGGTGTAGTCGGAGTTCGTTTCCGTCTTCCGCTTCAGGTACGAGCCTGAATAGGTGACGTCGAGATTGGCCACCTGGCCCTCGATCGTCATCGCCGCCTGGTACCACTTGTCCTTAGCGCTTTCCGGATAGAAGCGCTTGACCTTCAGGTCACCAACCTTGGGATCATAAGAGAAAGAGCCGTTCGACTTCTGGACCTGGCCCATCACCTGAGGCGTAACGACCCAGTTGTCGTCCAGCTCGACGCGCAGCGCCGCGCGACCGCCTTGGGTGTAGACGGAGTTATAGTCGTCGCGCACCCGCGCCTTGTTGTTGATCGTATAGTCGTTGGCCGGGTTGGTGTCGCCGCGCGTATAGGTCCGCGTGCCCGCCACGTTGTCGATATAGCCGCCGTCGCGGACGTCCCAGCCCACGAGGCGAACCGCGACCTTGTCCGACAGCGGCATGTTCACGAAGCCTTCCAGCGCGTGCCCCGTGTCGCCATGCGCGACCTGGTTCAACTCCGCGTCGACGCCGGCGGCGAAGCCGGCCGTCGAAGGCTTGTTGGTGATGATCCGCAGCGTACCGGCCTGCGAGCTGGCGCCGTACAGCGTGCCTTGCGGACCGGCCAGGGCCTCGACCCGGGCGATGTCATAGACGTGGATGTCCAGCGCGCCCTGGATGGTGGTGACCGGCTGCTCGTCCAGATAAACGCCGACGCTGGGCAGCGAACCGGAGTGGTTGCCGTCCCCGCCGCTGGCCACGCCGCGCATATAGACCTGACCGAAGCCGGGACCCGAGCTGGTGAACGATACGCTCGGCAGATACTTCACATAGTCGCCGAACGCGCTGACCTGCAGCTGCTCCAGCTTCTCCCCGCCCAGCGCCTGGATGCTGACCGGCACATCCTGCAGATTCTCGCTGCGCTTCTGGGCGGTGACCACCACCTCCTCAAGCGCGGTGTTCTGGCTGGACTGCGCCTGGGCGTAGGCGACGCCCGACAACATGCTGCTGGTCAACAACGCGGCGGAGTAGACCCCCGCTTTCTTTAGACGAACCGATCCCGACGACATTCAGTCGCTCCCCTTGCGGCTTTGAGGGAACGATGTTCGACCCGCGCCTAATCGGTGGGCAAGTTTGAATTTCCGGTTTGTCGTCAATTCCTGTGAGTGTTGCAGAAATGGCGAGGTGTTGGGCAGATGGTCAAATAACAGGCGTACCTGGGTACGCATTGAGCACCGCTCCCAGCGACTGCTTGAGCGGTCCCAGATGCGATTCGAATTTCTGCCAGTGCTCAACGGCGTCCTTGAAGATCGGACGGCGGACCTGTTCTGAACTGGCGGTTCGCACCGCGCGGTCATTCTCGTGGGGCGACAGGCAGGCCTCCTCGAATGGCAGGCCGCAGTGGTCGAGCAAAGCGCGGATCTGCGTTTCAGGATCCTCGATCAGCCGCTCGTAGATCACCCGATGCACCCGCCCCGGCAGGACCGCGTCGAAGTGGGCCATCAGGTCCACATAGTCGGCGTAGTACCGGCCGATGTCGGTCAGGTCGTAGCTGAACGCCTGGCCTCGCGCGAAATGCTGCTTGAAGCCCGAAAAGCAGCAGCCCAGCGGGTGGCGCCGCGCGTCGATGATCTTGGCGTTGGGCAGGATCAGGTGGATCAGCCCGGTGTGCGCGAAGTTGTTCGGCATCTTGTCGATGAAGAACGGCTTGTCGGTCTTGCGCTGAATGCGGGTGCGTTCGATGAACTCCTCGCCCAACGCCTTGAGGTCTTCGGGCGACAGATCGGCGAGGCTTTCGGGATAGGTCGACTCGGCGCGCTTGGCGGTCTTGCCCCCGAGGCGGCGCGCCATGACGATCAAGTCAGGCAGTTCCATCGTCCCCTCGACCAGCGAGTGACTGGCCAGGATCTGCTCCACCAGCGTCGACCCCGAACGCGGCAGGCCCACGACGAAGATCGGATCGGGCGCCGCACAGCCCTGCCCCGCCCGCGCCGCGATGAAGGCCGGCGAGAACACCGCCTTGGTGCGCACGGTGTCGGCGGTGTTTTCCTCCGGATCATACTCCAGCTGTTCGCGCCGGATCGCCGCGCCGGCCGCGTAGTGGGCGAACGACGCGTCCCAAGCCTCGGCGTCCTCATGCGCCTTGCCCAAGGCGTAGTGGAGATGCAGACGGTCATCGTCCGAAAGCCCCTCGGCCTCCAGCGCCTGGCGCATGGCGGCCAGGTCTTCCGCCGTGAACTTGACGGTCTTGAGGTTGGCAAGACTCCACCAGACCTCGCCCAGGGTCGGGGCCAAATCCAGAGCCTTGCGATAGGCCGCGACGCTGTCGGCTTGGCGGCCCACCGTCTTGAGGGCGTGGCCGTAGCTCATCCAACCCTTGGGCTGATTGGGATAGTCCGCCAGAACCTGATCGTAGACGGCGATCGCGCGGTCGTATTCTCCCAGCCGCGCCAGGATCGCCGCATAGAGGTTGGCGTAGCCCGGATGGCGCGAGTCCTTGGCCACCAACAGCTCGATCTGGGCCAGGGCCTCGAGGTTCTTGTTCTGGCGGTAAAGCATAGTCGCCAGATTGTGGCGGGCGGCGGCGAAGTTCGGCGCCAGCTCCACGCAGCGGGTCAGCAGGGCCTCGGCGTCGGCATATCGGCCAAGCCGCGCGCCGGTCTCGGCCAGCATGCGGATCGCCGCGACGTCGCCGGCGTCGGCTTTCAAGCGTTCGCGCAGCACTCGTTCGGCCTCGCCCAGCCGATTCTCAGACAGCGCCGTGGCCGCCTCGATCAGCAGCGGGTCATGGGTCGAGGCGCGGAGCTGACGGGCCAGGGCCCGCTCTGCGCCCTGGCGATCACCCAGAAGCTCCAGACTCTCGGACAGGCCTCGCCAGGCTTCGGACAGGCGAGGCTCCAGCGCGCTGGCGCGGTCAAAGGCGCGCGCGGCCTCGGCGGTACGGCCCAGACGCTCCAGACACAGGGCCAGCTCCAGCTGGGCCAACGGCAGGTTCGGCAGGGCCTGGGTCAGCGGCGCGATGGTCGCCAGCCCGCCCTCGGCGTCGCCGGACAGGCGCAAGGCGGCGGCCAGCAGGCGTGTAGTGTCGGCGTGGCGCGGCACGACCTCCAGGATCGCCCGCGCCTGTTCGGCGGCCAGGCGCGGATCGGTCTCCAACAACCGCTCGGCGTGCGCGAAGGCGTCGGCGAGACTGGCGGCGGGAGCGGTCGTCATGGTCATGCGGTCAGGAGAGCGGGGTCCGGGTGGAGGTGTCAATGCGTACGAACCTTCCTCCCCATTAGGGGGAGGTGGCGCGCTGCGAATACGCAGCGTGACGGAGGGGGTCGTGCAAGCATGCGACGGCGGGAGTCCCCCTCCACCGGCGTTCGCCGGTTCCCCTCCCCAGATGGGGGAGGAAGGCAGGCTAGCCTCACAACCGATCCCGCAGCGCGTACCAGCTAAGCCCCGCTACGGTCAGCGGCCAGCGCAGCCAGCGACCGCCCGGGAACGGCGGGGTCGGGACACGCGCCATCAGGTCCAAGACCTGGGCGTCCCCCTCCGCCAGCAGCTTGCCGACATAGGGCGCCAGCATGACACCTTGCCCTGAATAGCCGGAGGCGACCCGCACCCCCGGCGCGATCTCGCTGACAAAGGGCATGCGGCTGAGCGTGATCCCCAGCGTTCCGCCCCAGGCGTGGGTGATCTCGACCCCCGCCAGGCGCGGATAGACCTTGGCGAGGTTCTTGCGGACGAGACAGGCGATGTCGCTCGGGAAGCCGGGGCGGTAGTTCTCGCCGCCTCCAAACAAGAGCCTTCCGTCCGGCGTCTTGCGGAAATAGTTGACGACGAAGCGGCTGTCCGAGACGGCCGCGTTCGAGCGGATGATCTCGTCGGCCAAGCGCCCCAAAGGCGCGGTGACCGCGATGAAGTTGTTGATCGGCATGACCCGCGCTTGCGCCGTCCCGGCCATGGCGTTGAGCTGGCCATCGCCGCTGAGGATCAGCCGGTCGCAGGTCACGCGACCGCCGGAGGTCTCGACAACGATCCTGCCGCCTTCGCGTCGCCAGGTCTCGGCGCGAGTGTTCTCATGGATCACGGCCCCGGCCGCCATCGCGCGCGCCGCCATGCCTTTGGCCAGCTTCAGCGGATGAACGTGGCCGCCGCCATGGTCGATGAGACCGCCGTGATAGACATCGGTTCCCAGTTCGTCCGCCAAGGCCTGCTCGCCGATAAGCTCCAGCTGATCGTAGCCGTAGCGCTCGGCCATCAGCGCGATATGGGCCGCATCCTCGGCCTCGCCATGGGGCTTGTGGCGCGCATGGATCATGCCGGGCCGCCAGTCGCAGTCTATGGTCTCGGTCAGGGTCTTGAAGGAGGCGCGAGCGTCCTCGGCCACGCGCCACAAGGCCATGGCGTCGTCGCGGCCGACCGCCCTTTCCAGCCAGGCCTGATCGCGCCTCTGCCCCGTATGGATCTGCCCGCCGTTACGACCCGAGGCGGCGCAGCCGACGCGGCCGGCCTCCAGGACGATGGCACGAGCTCCGAGCGCCATCGCCGCGCCGAGGCCCGTGAAGCCCGCGCCGACGATGCAGACCTCGGCTTGGGCATCGCCAGCCAACGGCGCGAGGGTGGGGAATTCGGGAACGGTGGCGGCGTACCAATTCCCTCTCCCATAGGGAGAGGGGCAGGGGTGAGGGATTTGGTCAGTCACCGCTGCACCCCCTCATCCTCCCACGCCTTCGGCGCGGGTCCCTCCTTCTCCCTCTGGGAGAAGGTGATCACAAGCTCACACATTCAGCAGCAGGAACTCCCGCTCCCACGGGCTGATGGTGCGCATGAAGGTCTCGTACTCGGCCTGTTTCACCCGATCATAGGCCGCGCAGAAGGTCGGGCCGAGGATCTCGACCAGCGGCTGGCAGGCGACGAACAGGCGCAGCGAGTCCGACAGACTGCGCGGCAGCTCGATCCCGCGCGCGCGCGCGTCGATCGCCACCGGCTCGCTGGGCTTGAGCCCCTGGACCATGCCGAGATAGCCGGCCGCCAACGACGCGGCGATGGCGAGGTATGGATTGGCGTCTGACGACGGGATGCGGTTCTCGACCCGGCGGTTGGCCGGCCCAGACGGCGGCACGCGCAGGCCGCAGGTACGGTTGTCGTAGCCCCACTGGGTGTTCACCGGCGCGCCGCTGTCGCGCGAGATGCGGCGGTAGCTGTTCACGTAGGGCGCCAGGATGGCCATGATGGCCGGCAGATAGGTCTGCTGGCCGGCGATGAACCCGTGGAACAGCGCCGACTCCGCGCCATCGTCGTCCGAGAACAGGTTGCGCCCCTTCTTGTCGACGATCGACTGGTGGATGTGCATGGCGCTGCCCGGCTCATTGGCCATCGGCTTGGCCATGAAGGTGGCGTAGATCTCATGCTCCAGCGCCGCCTCGCGGATCGTACGCTTCATCATGAACACCTGGTCGGCCAGTTCCAGCGGATGGCCGTGCTGCAGGTTGATCTCCATCTGCGCCACGCCGCTTTCGTGGATCAGGGTGTCGATCTCCAGCCCCTGGCGCTCGGAGTATTCGTACATGTCCTCGAACAGCGCGTCGAACTCGTTGACCGCACTGATCGAGTAGCCCTGCCGGCCCGTCTCGGGACGCCCCGAACGCCCGATCGGCGGCTTCAGCGGATAGTCCGGATCGGTGTTGCGATCGACGAGATAGAACTCGATCTCCGGCGCTACGATGGGGCTCCAGCCCTTTTCGGCATAGAGCGCCAGAACCCGTCGAAGCACTTGGCGCGGCGCCTCCTCTACGGGACGGCCGTCGGGGTGGAAGGCGTCGTGGATGACCTGGGCGGTCGGATCCTGCGCCCAGGGCACGGCGGCCAGGGTCGCGAAGTCCGGGGTCAGGAAGATGTCGGTGTCGGACTGGACGGCGTTCACCGCGCCCTCGAACTCGGGGAAGTCGCCGGTGATGGTCTGGTAGAACACCGCCAGCGGCAAATTCATCGACGGCGAGCCGAGGAACTTGCGCACCGGCATGATCTTGCCGCGCGCCACGCCGGCCAGATCGGGCACCACGCACTCGATCTCCTCGATGTGCTGGCGCGCGAACCAGTCCTTGGCCTCCTCGATCGTCGAGACGCCGCGATCCAGGATCTGGTCGCGCTTGGCCTTGTTGTGCTTGGGCTTCATGACACCGCCTCCGGCGTCAGCGCGCGGAGGATGGGCTCGGCTTCGGTCAGGGACTTGTCGATGATCCCGACCAGTTCGTCGATCTCGGCGTGGCTGACGATCAGCGGCGGGCAGCAGACGATGGTGTCGCGGATGGCGCGGACCATCAGGCCGTTCTTGATACAGATGTCGCGAACGATCGGCCCGGCCTCGCCCTCCTTGTCGAGGAAGCGATGGTTGGTCCCCTTTTCACGGACGATCTCGACCGCGCCGATCAGACCCAGCGATCGGGTCTCGCCGACCAGCGGATGGTCGTTCAGGCCAGCCAGGGCCTTGGCCAAATAGGGGCCGGTGTCCTCGCGGGTGCGCGTGATCAGATCCTCGCGCTCCATGATCTCGATGTTCTTCAGCGCCACGGCCGCGCAGGTCGGGTGGCCCGAATAGGTAAAGCCGTGGATGAAGTCGCCGCCCTTCTCGCGAAGCTCGGCGACGATATGGTCGGCCACGCCGACCGCCGAGATCGGCAGGTAGCCGGACGACAGGCCCTTGGCCATGGCGATCAGGTCCGGCTTGATCCCGTAATGCTGGTGACCGAACCACTGGCCCAGGCGCCCGAAGCCGCAGATCACCTCGTCGCAGACCAAGAGGATGCCGTACTTGCGGCAGAGGGCCTCGACGGCGGGCCAGTATCCGTCGGGAGGGATGATGACCCCGCCCGCGCCCTGCACCGGCTCGCCGATGAAGGCCGCGACGTTCTCGGGGCCGACCTCTAGGATCTTGTCCTCAATTTCCTTGACGCACCGGTCGCGGAAGGCGGCGGGGTCTTCGCCGAAGCCCTCGCCGAAGTAATAGGGCTGGGCCACGTGCTCAACGCCCGGGATCGGCAGGTCGCCCTGCACATGCATGTGCTTCATGCCGCCCAGCGACACGCCGGCCACGGTCGAGCCGTGATAGGCGTTCCAGCGGCTGATGAAGACCGTCCGCTGCGGCTGTTCCTTGAGCTTCCAGTAGTGACGGACCAGGCGGAAGACCGTGTCGTTCGCCTCGGACCCCGACGCGTTGTAGAAGACGTGGGTCAGGTGGCCGCCCATCTTCTGCGCGATCTTGGCCGCCAGGGTCACGGCCGGCGGCGTCGCCGTCTTGAAGAAGGTATTATAGTACGGCAGCTCCAGCATCTGCTCGTACGCCGCCTCGGCCAGCTCCTTGCGCCCGTAACCGATGTTCACGCACCACAGGCCGGCCATGCCGTCGAGGATGCGATGGCCGTCGCCGTCGGTGATGTAGCAGCCGTCGGCGCGGGTCACGATACGGCTGCCGCCCAGCTCGGCGATGACCTTGTGATCAGCCTGGGCCGGCAGATGGTGAGCCAGGTCGAGGCGCTTGAGCTCGGCGATGTCGTGGTTGCGGATGGGGGCGTTCATGGGGCGGCTCCTGACTCGACGAGCGGCGCGCCTCTGAGGGCGCGTCCGAAAATTTCAAAGAAAATCTGCGATTGCCGGTTCTGCGCCGGCCTCCATTCGGGGTGCCACTGAACGGCCAGCACGGGGGCGCCGTTGACGGTGGCGGAGAAGGCTTCGACCACGCCATCGGGGGCGCGGGCCTCGACAGCGAGCCCCTCGCCCAGCCGGTCGACGCCCTGGTAGTGGACTGAGTTCACCACCGCCTCGACCGCGCCGAACGCCCGCGCAAGGACCCCGCCCGGCGTCAGGCGGACATCGTGCATGTGGTTAAACATGCCGTTGAAGTCGACCTCGTCTGGCGCGTGGTGCGCGATCAGGTCGGAGCTCGCGGCCATGTCCCGCCGCAGCGTGCCGCCGAAGGCGACATTGATCTCCTGGAACCCCCGGCAGACGCCGAACACCGGCTTGCCCAGGTCCAGCATCGCCTTGATCAGGTCAGCGGTCATGCCGTCGCGGGCGGCGTCGAACGGGCCCGGCGCGTCGCCGATCTCCTCGCCATAGAGGGCCGGATCGAGGTTCGAGGGGCTACCCGTCAGCATCAAACCATCCAGGCGTTCAGCGACCTCGGCCGCGCGCATCCGCCCCGGCAGCGACGGGATCAGCAGCGCGGCGACATCGCCATAGGCCATGGTCGCGTCGACATAGCGGCTCATCACAGCCTGGGCCGGCTCGACCCCGACCGTGCGGGTGCAACAGATGATCCCGGCGACAGGGCGCGCGGTCATCCCAGACCTCCGATTTCCCCGGCGAATGCCGGGGCCCAGATCGGAGGTCCAGAGCGCAGACGGGCTGGCGCATCAAGTGAGCGCGACGTCGATCGACGCTCAGGCTGAATCTGGGTCCCGGCATTCGCCGGGAAGGTCGGGTTGAGACTAGACATGGGTCACGACAGCAACACCGCCGGCGAACAGGCGTGCCAGCACAGCCAGACGGTCTCGCCCAGCTTGAAGTCTTCCTGGTCCCAACGGGTCAGGTTGGAGCGCTGGACCTTGATCCGGCGACCGCCGGCGATCTCGACCTCGTAGGTCGAGGAACCACCCAGATAGGCCTCGTGCTTGATCACGCCCGGCACAGCGTTCGTTCCCTTGGGCGCGTCACCGAGGTTCGGGACCTCGTCGCCCTCCTTCTTGTGCAACTCGATCTTCTCGGGACGGATCGCCGCCCAGACCGTGCCGCCGCGCGGGCCGGTGACGCCGTGATCGAGGAAGATGTCGACCGGCAAATCCGGCGACTTGATCACCGCATGGCTCGGCTCATCGACGGCCAAGACGCCTTCGAACAGGTTCACCTGACCGATAAAGTCGGCGACGAAGCGGCTGTTGGGAAACTCGTAGAGGTCGCTGGGCGTAGCCACCTGCTGCAGCACGCCACGGCTCATCACAGCGCAGCGCGTCGCGAGCGCCAGAGCCTCGTCCTGGTCGTGGGTGACCATGATGAAGGTAATGCCGACCTTCTCCTGAAGGGTGCAAAGTTCGGTGCGCATCTGCTCGCGCAGCTTGGCGTCCAGGGCCGACAGTGGCTCGTCGAGCAGCAGCACACGGGGTCGCTTAACCAGGGCGCGGGCCAAGGCCACCCGCTGGCGTTGGCCGCCCGAAAGCTGATCAGGCTTGCGCTCGCCCAGACCGCCCAGTTGCACCAACTCCAGCGCCTCGGCCACGCGCGCCTCCCGCTCGGCCTTGCCGACCTTGTCGACCACCAGGCCGTAGGCGACGTTGTCGGCCACGGTCATGTGCGGGAACACGGCGTAGGACTGGAACACCATGTTCACCGGCCGCTTGTTGGGCGGCACGTTGGAGATGTCCTGGCCATCGATCAGGATTCGTCCCTCGGTCGGCGTCTCGAAGCCGGCCAGCATCCGCAACAGGGTGGTCTTGCCGCAGCCGGACGGCCCAAGCAGGGCGAAGAACTCGCCCTCATTGACGGTCAGCGACACGTCGTCGACGGCGGCCAGCTTGCCGAACCGCTTGGTGACGTTCTCGAAGGTGATGATGGGTTTTGGCGCGGTCATTGCGGATGTCCCCCGACACACAAAATCCCGACCTCCCCGGCGAATGCCGGGGTCCAGATCATAAGGCTGGAAGGAGCCAGGAAGGGCGAAAGCTCAGGCGGAATCTGGGTCCCGGCATTCGCCGGGAAGATCGGCGGAGATGAAACACTCATTTGCCGTCCCCCGCCCCATGACCCGCCGCGGCGGCCGGATTGCCTTGCAGTTTCAGCGCCGCTGCGGTCAGCAGCACGGTCAGCACGATGAGCACCGTCGAGGCCGCATTGACTTCGGGCGTCACCGAGAAGCGGACCATCGAGTAGACCTTCACCGGGAAGGTCACCGTGTCGGGACCCGCGGTGAAGAAGGTGATGACGAAGTCGTCCAGGCTCAGCGTGAAGGCCAGCAGCGCCCCGGCCACCAGCGACGGCGCCATGTGGGGCAGGATAACGTCCTTAATGGTGCGGAACTCGCCCGCGCCCAGGTCACGGGCGGCCTCCTCCATCTCGCGGTTGAAGCTGGCCATGCGGGCGCGCACGACCACCGCCACGAACGGGAATGAGAACGACACGTGGGCGATGATGATAGCGCCCAGGTTCAACGGCCAGGGCATCCCCTGCGGCCAGGGCATGACCTTGGCGAAGAACACCAGCATGGCCACGCCCATGCAGATCTCGGGCACTACGATCGGCAAGGCCATCGCCCCGTCCATCGCTGTCTTGCCGGGGAAGCGGAACCGCCAGAGCGCCAGCGCCGCCGCCGCGCCCAGGAACAGGCTGATCACCGTCGACACCGCCGCGATCGTCAGGCTGTTGCCGAACGCCTCGAGCAAGGCCGAGTTATTGAACAGCTTTTCGTAGTATTTAAGCGTGAAGCCCTTCCAGACGATGTTGCGCTTGCTGTCGTTGAAGCTGAACGCCATCAGCGCGATCAGCGGCGCGTAGAGGAAGATGAACACGGCCGCCAGCCAGGCCTGCATCTGCCAGCGGCGCAGGTACTCGAGGGGGCCGGGGGCGCTTCGCTTAGCCATGCGCATTCCCCTCCCCCGTTTCCCCGGCGAATGCCGGGGCCCAGATCGAACACACGAACGCTGGATCAGCGGGCAGTATCGAGAAGCGCGAACACCCAAAACGCTTGGGCTGAATCTGGGTCCCGGCATTCGCCGGGAAGGTCGGATTGAAGGCGCTCATCCCTTGGCCTCCGGCGTCTTCTTGTTCAGCACGGCCTGGATCGCGATGGCTATGAAGGTCAGGTACATCAGGAGGAACGACATGGCCGCGCCGAAGGGCCAGTCGTTGGCGCGCTTGAACTGGCGTTCGATGATGTTGGCGATCATCTGGCTGTCGGGACCGCCCAGCAGGTCCGGGGTCAGATAGGCGCCCAGGGCCGGAATGAAGGTGATCAACACCCCCGAGGCGATGCCCGGGATCGCCAGCGGCACGACGACCTTGAAGATCGTCCGTAGATGCCCGGCGCCGAGGTCCAGGCTGGCCTCCAGAAGCGACTTGTCCAGGCGATCCAGCGCCGAATAGAGCGGCAGCACCATGAAAGGCAGGTGCACGTAAACGAGCCCCAGGATCACCGCGAAATTGTTGTGCAGCAGCTCCAGGGGCTGGAAGTCGCCCAGGGGCTGTAGACCGACCAGCGTCGCCAGGGCGCCACCGCCCTTCCACAGCCATTCGAGGCCCTGGTTCACAAAGCCCTCGGTGCGCAGCACGGCGATCAGGGCGTAGGTGCGGATCAGGAGGTTCGTCCAGAACGGCAGCATGATCAGCAGCAGCAGCCAGGCCTTGGCCTTGTCCGAGGCGAAGGTGATGGCCAGGGCCACCGGGAAACCGATGACCAGGCACAGGCCTGTCGTGAGACCCGCGACCCAGACCGATTTCAGGAAGATCTTCAGGTACAGCGGCTCGATGGCGCGAGCGTAGTTGTGGAAGGTGCCCGAGATGGCGATGTCGGTCAGCCCGACATTGTGGCCGAAACTGTAGGCCCAGACGATCGCCATGGGCGCGAGGAAGAACAGCACCAGCCACACCAGTGGCGGTCCCAGCGCCGTGGCGAACACGGCTTTCGCCTGTTTCCAGGATTGTTCCATGGAGCTCGTCCTTGAAGATGCTCCCCCGCACTGCGGGGGAGCTGTCGCGGAGCGACTGAGGGGGCTAGCTGGAGGTTGACCGAACTTGCCCCCTCCGGCCCTCTGGGCCACCTCCCCCGCAACGCGAGGGAGGAACTATTTCCTCGTCGCGTCCTTAAGCCGCCCGCACCCGGGTGATCAGTTCCTCGTATTGGCTGGCCTTCTCCGCGCCCTCGAACGCGCCGTACTCGCACTTGGCCATGACGTCGGCGGGCGGGAAGATCACGGGGTTGTTCTTGTAATCGTCCGGCATCAGCGCCTTGGCCGCTGCATTGGGGGTCGGGTACAGGATCGTCTTGCTGATCTCGGCCCCGGCCTGCGCGTCGAGCAGGTAGTTGATGAAGGCGTGAGCGTTGTTCGGCCGCGGAGCGCCCTTGGGAATGCACAGGGTGTCGGAGTTGATCAGAGACCCCTCCTTAGGCACGACAAAGCCGATGTCCGGGTCGTCCTTCATCACCTGGGCGATATCGCCATTATATTCCAGCACCAGATCGACCTCGCCCGAGGCCAGCAGATCCTGACCGTTGTCGTCATGGAACGCCTTCACGAACGGCTTCTGCTTGATCAGCATCTGCTCGATCTTCGGCAGCATATCTTCGGGGATATTGTTGACCGAGTGGCCCAGATACTTCGCGGACAGGCGCACCAGGTCAGCGCTTTCCGACAGCAGAGTGATCCGGCCCTTGTACTTGTCGCTGTCGAGCAGCCACTTCCAGCTGTCGGGCACGCCCTGGACCTTGCTCTTGCGATAGCCGATGCCCAACAACAGCCAGGTATAGGGCATCGAGTACTTCCGCCCCGGGTCGAAGTCCGGATTGAGGAACGACGGGTCGATGTTCTTCATGTTGGGGATCTTGGCGTGGTCCAGCGGCTCCAAAAGGCCGCCCTGGCTCATCCGCGTCACGAACTCGTTCGACGGCACCACGACATCGAAGCCCGGGTTGCCCGCCTTGAGCTTGGCGAACAGTTCGTCATTGGTCGCGAACAGGCTCATGTTCACGTCGATTCCGGTCGCCTTCTTGAAGTCGCCCAGGGTGGTTTCGCCGATGTAGGTGTCCCAGTTGTAGAAGTTCAGCTTGGGCTCCTCGCCACCGGGCGTAGCGTTGGGCTTCTCACCGCAGGCGGTGAACGTCAGGCCGATCGCGGCGGCGCCGGTGGCGGTCAGGAGCGAGCGGCGGCTCAGGCCCGCCTTGTTGAGTCCTCGCTGGGTGATCGTGCTCATCGTCTCGAAACTCCCCTATCGCTTCGTTGAATGCAGGGCCCAAGCCCAAGGCTGACTTCACGCTACATCGCCGCGCCCATCAGGCGTTACGGAGATACCAATCGAAATCCAGTTCGGTGACGACCTCGAAGAACCGCGCCTGTTCGGTGCGCTTCACGGAGACAAACATGTCCACGAAACGATCGCCGAGATAGTCGCGCAGCACCGTCGACTGCTCGAACAGGTCCACGGCCGCGAACCAGTTGTTGGGCAGCCGAATGTTCTCCTTGGCGGCTGCGGCGTAGCCGTCTCCGATCACTGCCGGACCGGGGTCCAGCTTGTTCGTGATGCCGTGGTGGGCGCTGGCCAGCAGCACAGCGAGGACGAGATACGGATTGCCGTCGGCGCCAGCCACGCGGTGTTCGACGTGGCGGGTCTTGGGCGGACCGGCCGGCACGCGCAGGCTGACCGTGCGGTTGTTCACACCCCAGGTCGGCGCCACCGGGGCGTAGCTGTTGGCTTTGAACCGGCGATAGCTGTTGGCGTTCGGCGCAAGGATCGCCATCGCCTCGCCCAGCAGCACCTTCATGCCGCCGATGGCATGCTTGAGAAGCGCCGAGCCCTCGGGGTCCTCGCTGGCGCAGAGATTGTTGCCGGCCGCGTCGTTGACGCTGAGATGGACGTGGAAGCCGTTGCCGGCGCGGTCGCTCCAGGGCTTGGCCATGAAGGTGGCCTCCATCCCGTGACGTAGAGCCACGCCCTTGGCCGCGCGCTTGTAAAGCACCGCGTCATCAGCCGCGCGCAGGGTGTCGGGCTTGTGCTTGAGCGTCAGTTCCACCTGAGCCGGTGCGAACTCCGAGATCGCCCCCTCAAGCGGCACACCGATCGTGTCGGCCACGTCCCACAGTTCGCGCAGGAAAGGGGCGTGGGCCTCCAGCTCCGGCAGACCGTAGACCTGGATGCCCGTCGGTCTCAGACCGGTCTGCAGCGACTTGGCGGGCAGGAGCTCGCCATTCGGGCCACGCTGAAGATCGACGAGGTAGTACTCCAGCTCGCAGGCCGCGACGGGGGTCAGACCGTCGGCGGCGTAGCGGTCGAGGACGCGTTGCAGCACGTGGCGGGGATCGAGATCGTTGGGCGTTCCGTCCAGCTCGTACAGCGAGAGCATCACCTGGGCGACGTCGGGCCCCAGCCACGGCGCCAGGGTCAGGGTTCCCGGCACGGGCCGCGCGCGGCGGTCGGCGTCACCGTCTTCCCAGACCAGGCCCGTGTCCTCGCAGTCGGCGCCGTTGGTGTCGACCACCAGCACCGAGCCGGGGAGGAAGCGGCCATACTCGTAGATCGCCTCCAACTCATGCGCGCGCAGTCGCTTGCCGCGCGGCACGCCGGTCATGCTGGTGAAGAACACCTCGACGAACCTCACCTGCGGGTTAGCGGCGAGAAAGTCGCGGCATTCCTGGATGTCGGCTACAGCGCTCATCATTCCCCCATCGCCGCCGCAAAGCCGTCGACGGCCGCGACCAGTCGGTCGATCGCCGCGTCTTCGGTGACGGGCGAGACCAGCATCATGTTGTGGAAGGGCGCGATCAGCACGCCCCGGTTGATCAGCCACAAGTGCAGCGCTTCCACCGCCTCGTGGTCCAGCACTTTCCGCATCTGGGCGGCGTTTTTCGGCGGCGGGTCGGCGAAGACCAGCTCCACCCGGGCCCCGAGATGGACCACCGACCAGGACAGCCCGCGCCTCGCGACCACGCCACAAAGGCCGTCTACTAAGCGTTCAGCGCCCGCCAGCATTTTCTCATAGGCCGTCTCGGTCATCACCTCAGTCAGCATGGCCCGCATCGCGGCCATGGCCAGGGCGTTGCCCGACAAGGTGGTCCCGATACCCGATTGGCCAGAACCGATCCTGGCTTGGGCTTCGTCCATCCGCGCCGAGAGCTCAGCGGTGACGCCCCAGACGGCCGCCGGCACGCCGCCCGCGACCGCCTTGCCCAGAACGAAGACGTCGGGCTCCAGGCCGTGGGCCCGCGTATAGCCGCCGGGGCCGGTCGAGATGGTGTGGGTCTCGTCGATGACCAGCAAGGTTCCGGCCTCGCGTGTCCGCCGCCGCAACGCCTCCAGGAAGCCCGGCTCGGGCAGGATCATCCCGCAGTTGGTCATCACCGGCTCGGCGAGGACGGCGGCGATATCGCCGGGCGCCAGAGCGGCTTCCAAGGCGGCGAGGTCGTTGAAGGGCACGACGCGGGTGGTGGCGGTCAGGTCCTGGACCTGTCCCAGCAGACCCGGCTTCATCACCGGCGCGCCGTCCTTCAGCACCACAAAGGCGTCGTCGACCATGCCGTGGTAGCAGCCGTCGAACACCAGGATCACGGGCCGGCCGGTGACCGCCCGCGCCCAGCGGATCGCCGCCCGATTGGCGTCGCTGGCTGTGGTCGCTGTCTGCCATAGCGGCAGGCCGAAGCGTTCAGCCAAGAGCTTGCCAATGATGGCGGCGGACGGCGTCGGCAGCATGAAGCCCGCGCCGCGCTTGACTTGATCGGCGACAGCGGCGGCGACCGACGGATCGCCATGCCCGAACATCGACGGCGTATCGCCCAGGCAGAAGTCGTCATAGAGCTTGCCGTCAACGTCGGTGATCTGTGCCCCGACGCCCTGAGCGGCGAAGATGGGCGATGGGCTGGCCCAATCGTTCATCCAGTGCATCGGCGCGCCGCCGCGCCAGTGGGCGCCCGCCGCCTTGGCCATAGCGACCGAGCGCGGATGCTCGGCCGTGAAGCGGGCGCGCTCGGCGGCGAGGAGGTCAGAGAGCGATGGGGCGAGGTCGGCGATCATCCTACCCCACCGAAACACAGGTACTTGGTCTCCAGATACTCATCGAGCCCTTCGGAAGCGCCTTCACGCCCCAGACCCGACTCCTTGACCCCACCGAAGGGCGCGACCTCGGTGGAGATCAGGCCTTCGTTGATCCCGACCATGCCGGCCTCGATCTGCTCGGCCACGCGCCAGCAGCGGCCGACGTCGCGGCTGTAGAAATAGGCCGCCAGGCCAAAGGGCGTGGCGTTGGCCAGCTCGACCGCCTCGGCCTCGGTTTCGAACTTCACGATTGGGGCGACGGGACCGAAGATCTCTTCCTGGAAGATCCGCATCTCGGGCTTCGCGCCGACCAGCACGGTCGGCTGGTAGAACAGCCCGCCCAGGCCGTGGACGTCGCCGCCGGTCAGCACCTCGGCCCCGCCCTGCATGGCGCCGCTGACCAGACCCACAACCTTGGTCAGGGCCTTCTCATTGATCAGCGGGCCAATTTGCACGCCCTCGCCCGTACCAGGCCCAACCTTCAGCGCGGCGACCTTTTCGGCCAGGCGTGCGGCGAAGGCGTCGTGGATGCCGGACTGCACGATCAGGCGGTTGGCGCACACGCAGGTCTGGCCGGCGTTGCGGTACTTGCTGGCGATCGCGCCGTCGACGGCGGCCTCCAGATCGGCGTCGTCGAAGACGATGAAGGGCGCGTTGCCCCCGAGCTCCAGGGACAGCTTCTTCATGGTGCCGGCGCACTGCTCGTACAGCACCTTACCGATCGGCGTAGAGCCGGTGAACGACAGCTTCCGCACCCGACTGTCGTCGCACAGCACCTTGCCGACCTCGCTTGAACGCGTGGTCGTGATGATGTTCAGAACCCCGCCCGGCACGCCTGCCTCGATGGCGAGACGCGCGATGGCGAGCGCGCAGAGCGGCGTCTCGGCGGCCGGCTTGACGACCACAGTACAGCCGGCCGCGAGGGCCGGACCAACCTTGCGGGTGATCATGGCGATGGGGAAGTTCCACGGCGCGATGGCCGCGCAGACGCCCACGGGCTGCTTGATCGAGGCCAGGCGCTTGCCCGGCATGGGCGTCGGGATCGTGTGACCGTAGGCACGCTTGGCCTCGTCGGCGAACCAATCGATGAACGCCGCGCCGTAGGTCACCTCGCCCTTGGCCTCGGCCAGCGGCTTGCCTTGCTCGGCCGTCATCAACCGCGCCAGATCGTCGGCGTGGGCCAGCATCAGATCGCTCCACCGACGCAGGATCGCACCGCGCTCCTTGGCGGTCCTGGCGGCCCAGGCTGGCAAGGCGCGATGGGCGGCCTCGATCGCCTGCGTCGTCTCGTCGGCGCCAAGGTCTGCGACGGTGGCGACAACGGTCCCGTCGGCGGGATTAAGCACATCGAAGGCCTTGTCTCCACGGACCCAGCGTCCGTCGATGAAGGCTTCGGATTCAACAAGGTTCAGGGGGGTCATGCGGGTCACCTCAGCGTCACGGACACCGACTTAAGGTCGGCGTACTTGTGCAACGCATGAAGGCTGCGGTCGCGGCCAAAGCCGGACTGCTTGAAGCCCCCAAACGGCATGGTGATGTCGCAGGCGTCCCAGCCATTGACCCAGACCAGGCCCGCCTTCAACCGCCGCGCGCCACGTAGCGCTCGGCTGACATCGGCGGTCCACAAGCCCGCAGCAAGACCGTAGACGGTGTCATTGGCCAGACGCATCGCCTCGTCCTCGGACTGGAAGCTCATCACGCCAAGGACCGGGCCGAACACCTCTTCCCGGGCGAGGGTGTGGTCTGGCCTGACCTGATCGAAGATCGTCGGCTCAACATAGAATCCGCCGGTCTCCTGGCGCACGCGACGACCGCCCAGCACGCGCCGCGCGCCCTGGCTGTCGGCGGTGGCGATATAGTCGAGCGCGGTGTTCATCTGCCGCTCGCTGACCATGGCGCCGAACTGGGTCGAGGGATCGAGCGGATCGCCCATCCGCATGCTTTTGGCGACCTCGACCACGCGCTCCAGGAACGCGTCCTTGATCGAGGCCTCGACCAATAGGCGCGAAGCGGCGGTGCAGACCTCACCCTGGTTATAGAACACGCCCCAGGCGGCGGCCTGGGCGGCGGCCTCCAGGTCAGGGCAGTCGGCGAAGACGATCTGCGGCGACTTACCGCCGAGTTCGAGCGACACACGCTTGAGGTTCGAGCGGGCCGAATACTCCATCAGCCGCCGGCCCACGGGGCCAGAGCCCGTGAAGGCGATCATGTCGACATCCATCGACAACGCCAGCGCCTCGCCGGCGACGCCGCCCAGGCCCGGCACGACGTTCAGAACGCCCGGCTGCAGCCCGGCCTCGAGCGCCAGCTCGCCCAGCTTCAACGCGCTCAGCGGCGACTGCTCGGCGGGCTTCAGCACGACCGAATTGCCCATGGCAAGGGCCGGGGCGACCTTCCACATCGCCATGTGCAGCGGGAAATTCCACGGCACGATCGCGCCGATCACCCCGAGCGGCTCGTGAACAGCATAGCTCAGCCGATCCGCAGGCGAGGCGCCCACCTCGCCATAGACCTTGTCCAGCGCTTCAGCGTACCAGCGACAGGTGTTGATCGCGAGCGGGATGTCGACGTTCCGGGCGTCGCTGATCGGCTTGCCGACATCCAGACTCTCCAGCAGCGCCAGTTCGTCGGCGTCGCGCTCCATCAGTTCGGCCAGGCGGAACAGCACCGCCTTCTTCTGGCGGGGCCCCTGGTCGCGCCAGCGACCGTCCTCGAACGCCGCGCGGGCGCTGGCAACCGCGCGCTCGACGTCCTCGGCCTGGCAGGCCGTCACGAGGTTCAGAACCTGCCCGTCACGCGGAGAGACGTTGTGAAAGGTCGCGCCCGACGCCGCCTCGACCAGGACGCCGTCGATCACCGCCCGGCTGGGCGGCGCGAGCCTGGCGAGGCGCTCGGTGATGTCGGCGGGCACGGTCACTAGAGAAAAATCCCAACAATTGTGATCACAGTTTTCCGAGCCACTCGCCCTGTCAAGCGGCTGAGTTACAGAGCCGCTTCGACGGCGACCCGCATCTTGTCCATGCCTTCGGAAAGGTCAGCGGCGATAGCGCGGCGGGCGCCGTCGACATCCCCGGCCCTGACGGCCTCGATCGCTTCGGCATGGCGGTCGGCGACCAGCACGTCCGCGCCGACCCGTCCGAACACCACGCGCATGAAGGGCCCGATCTGCAGCCAAAGACCGCCCGCCATGGCCAGCAGGACCTCGGCGTCCGCCCGCTCATACAGCGCGAAGTGGAACGCATGGTTGGCGGCCATGTAGCGGTCCACGTCCCCCAAGCGAAGCGCCTCGTCGAGGTCGGCGTCGATGGCCTGGAGCTGGCGCACGAGCCCGGTGTCAGCTCGGGCCGCTGCTCGCGCGGCCAATTCAGGCTCGACCCACAGGCGGGCCATCGAGAGCTGCTCCAGACGATCGGCGCTCAGCGACGGCACCGACAGGCGCTTGTTGGCCGGGTTGATCGCCAGGGCGCGTTCCGCCACCAGCCGTCTCACCGCGTCGCGCACGGGCATCGGCGACACGCCCAGTTCGGCGGCGAGACTGCGCAGCGAGACGCCCTTGCCCGGCGCGATGCGCCCGGTGATCAGAGCCTGCCGGATCGCCTCGTACACCTGGTCGTGGACGGCTGTGGAATCGGCGAGCGGCCGGCGGGTCTTCATGCGCGGGTTTCCAGGAAGGCCTTGCCATTTGGCCCCCAATTGCGATCACAATGCAAGCGCTCGCAAGGATCCCGCCCATGCCCGATTTCGGCGCCAACGACCTCGACGCCTTCTGGATGCCGTTCACGCCCAACCGGCGGTTCAAGGCCCACCCCCGGATGCTCTCCTCGGCCAGCGGCATGTGGTACCGTACGCCCGAAGGCCGCGAGGTGCTGGACGCGACGTCCGGACTGTGGTGCGTCAACGCCGGCCATGACCGGCCCAAGATCCGCGAGGCGATCCAAAAGCAGGCGGCGGAGATGGACTACGCGCCCTGCTTCAACATGGGCCACCCGCTGGCGTTTCAGTTCGCTTCACGCCTGGCGCAGATCACGCCGCAGGGCCTGGACCGCATCTTCTTCACCAACTCGGGCTCGGAGTCGGTCGATACGGCGCTGAAGATTGCGCTCGCCTATCACCGCGCGCGCGGCAAGGGGACCAAGACCCGGCTGATCGGGCGCGAGCGCGGCTATCACGGCGTGGGCTTTGGCGGCATTTCGGTGGGCGGGATTCCCAAGAACCGGATGTACTTCGGCAGCCTGCTGACCGGCGTCGACCACCTGCCTCACACCCATGGCCTACCCGGCAACCAGTTCGCCAAGGGCCAGCCCGAGCACGGCGCGCACCTGGCCGACGACCTGGAACGGATCGTGGCGCTGCACGACGCTTCCAACATCGCGGCCGTGATCGTCGAACCGGTCGCGGGCTCTACCGGCGTGCTTATCCCCCCGAAGGGCTATCTGGAGCGCCTGCGAGCTATCTGCGACAAGCACGACATCCTGCTGATCTTCGATGAGGTCATCACCGGCTTTGGCCGTGTCGGCGCCCCGTTCGCCGCCGACCGTTTTGGGGTCACGCCGGACATGATCTGCATGGCCAAGGGCCTGACCAACGCGGCAGTCCCCTGCGGCGCGGTCGCCGCCTCGGGCAAGATCTACGACGCGATGATGGACGGCGCAGACGCCCCGATCGAGCTCTTCCACGGCTATACCTATTCGGCCCACCCGCTGGCCTGCGCCGCCGGTCTCGCGACACTGGAGACCTATCGCGAGGACGACCTCTTCGCCCGCGCCGCCAGCCTGGAGAACTATTGGCAAGAGGCCCTGCATAGCCTCGCCGACGCCCGCCACGTCGTCGACATCCGCAACCTTGGTTTAGTCGCGGGCATCGAGCTGGAGCCGCGTCCCGGCGCGCCCACCGCCCGCGCGATGGAGGTGTTCGAAACCTGCTTCGACCAAGGCCTTCTGATCCGCGTCACCGGCGACATCATCGCCCTGTCGCCGCCGCTGATTCTGGAGAAGGACCATATCGACCGGATGGTCGAGACCCTCCGGGCCGTGCTGTCGAAAGTGGACTGAGGCGCGGCAGACTGTCGCAGGCGCACTAAGTCTGGCTTCATCTTTTTCGGTCATCCCTGATTTCCTTTTAAATTCTAGGGGTAGACCGTGTCCAAAGCATGCGCCGGGTGCCGGGATGGTCAGGACTTCGAGACGCCGTTCTCGATGGCCTTCCAGCCCATCATCAACCTGTGCTCCGGCGAGGTCTTCGCCTATGAGGCCTTGGCGCGTGGTCCTGAAGGCCAGGGCGCGGGGACGGTTCTGTCAACGATTTCGGATCAGAACCGCTATGTGTTCGACCAGCAGTGCCGGGTCAAAGCGATCGAGCTGGCCACCGCGCTGGATCTCCCGAAAACAGGCGCCCATCTCTCCATCAACTTCATGCCGAACGCGGTCTACGAACCGCGCGCCTGTATTCGCCTGACACTGGCGACCGCCATGCGGACGGGCTTTCCGCTCAATCGCCTGATCTTCGAGTTCACCGAAAACGAGAAGCTGGACACACAGCATGTGCTGAACATCCTGCGCACCTATCGGGCCATGGGATTCAAGACGGCGATCGATGACTTCGGCGCGGGCTATGCGGGCTTGAACCTGCTGGCCCAATACCAGCCAGACATAGTCAAGCTGGATATGGAGCTGATCCGCGGCATCGACCGCGATCGCGGCAAGCGCGTAATCGTCTCAAACCTATTGAAAATGCTCAGCGAGCTCGACGCGCTTGCCATCTGCGAGGGCGTGGAGACGATCGACGAACTCGCCGCATTGCGCGACCTGGGCGTCGACTACATCCAGGGCTACGTAATCGCGAAACCCATGTTTCAGGGGCTGGCGACGCCCGACCTGACCGCGATCACTGCGGGCGATACGACATCGCCACGTCACAGCGCTGATAGCGCGCCCCGAATTTCCGCATGATCTCCTCGTCGTGGACGAAGCCCAGCTTCTCATAGAGATGGATAGCGGCGGCGCACTTGCGGTTGGTCAGTAGATAGATCCTGTCCATGCCGAGACTCGCCGCCCGTTCGAGGGTCTTGGCCAGCAGGAACTCGCCCGCCTTAAGCCCACGCGCGCTCTTGAGCACGCCCATCTTGGTCAGCTCGACCCAGCCGTCCTTGGAGACCATCAGGGCGCAGGTTCCCACGACGCCAAGGTCGGCCGTTTCGGCGAACAGCACCACACCGCCCTGGTCAAGGATCAGGTCTCGAGGCCTCGACAACAGCGCAATGTCGTTGTCCTCCAGGGCGAACATCTCCTGAATCCACTCGGCGTTGATCCGATAGAAAGCCTCGGCGAGATCGTCGGAGAAGTCGCGCGCCCAGATCATCGGACGTCCCGCCATTTGGGCGCGGGTCAGCAAGGATCGCTCCGCCAGCCGCGCCTCCGCCTGAGAAAGGCCCAGCATGAAGTCGCCGGCGAGTCCGGCGACCAGTTCAGCCGCCGCCGGCTCGATACGGGGCAAGAGCTCGGTCTGGATCCGTGCCATCAACGCCCGCCCCTTTTCCGTGAACACCAGCCGTTTGGAGCGCTGATCGCCCGGCGTCCGGCGCGCCTCGATGAAGCCGTCCCGCTCCAAAGGCCCAAGCGCGCGGGTGACCGTGGGCTGGGCCAATTGCAGGCGCTCGGCCAGTTCGCCCACCGCGATCGGTTCATGCATACGGATCGCCATCAGCAGCGACATCTGCGCCGGCTGCACCGGTAGCGCCAACGACCGCGCCACCTCGGCCGCATCGGCCTGCATCCGCTCCGCCAGGCGCTTCAGCCGGCTGCCGAGAAACCCGACGCCCAAGCCCGCCAGAAGATCTACGTCCATCGCCGCCCCCTCAATATAGCGCGCTATATAGCTAGCTATGTTATAGAAGGAGAGGCAAGGCCTATTTCATCGCGAAGGGCGCGATAGCAACGCAGCGAACTTGCCCGCCGTTCACGGTGACGGCGGCGGACCGGCCGTTGGACAGGTCGTAGAAACGTTCCGCGCCCCCTTGGGCTACAGCCAGATATTCGGGCGCGCTGAACTTGCATACCTGATATCGGACCTTTGCGCCGTTGATACGATCGACCAGATGAGTGCAGGTCATCGCCCCACCAAAGCGCCGATACAGCACATCGTCGTAAGGAGTCGCCTGAGGATACCGCGTCATGGCGCGGAAGACTTTCGGGTCAAGCGGCGGACATGAAGGGCCAGCGAGCCGCCGCCAGGTCAGATCTCTACGGGTCTGCTCGGCGCGATCGTGGCGCGCCACGATCTGAGCGCCCACGATCAGCACCGCCAAGAAACCGAGGGCGAGCCCCACACTTCGCCACCGACGCGCGGTGCGGCGGTCGCGCGGCGGTTTTTCAGGATGAATGGGATTCACGGCCCAAGAACCTACATTTGTAATCTTGCACTACAGACGTAAAACGAACGCGCCTGAATGTCACCCCCAAACCGGACTCACCACACTTGACGCGAGCCGGCTACATTTGTAGCGTACTCGCTACATTAAGGAGGTACGGGATGACCGAACCGTCGGACTTGGAGCTGGAAGTGCTCAAAGCCTTCTGGCGGGGCGGCGCGATGAGCGCCCGCGAGGCGCAGGCTGCCATCGAGCCCGAATTGGGTTGGAGCGGCTCGACCACCCGTACCGTGCTGGAGCGCATGGTGGCCAAGGGCCTGCTGACCCGCCGCTCTGTGCACGGCCTGGCGGTGTACGAAGCCAAAAAGGCCAAGGTGGATGTCATCGGTGGCGTGCTGAACCGCCTTCGCGGCCTGCTCGAGATCGATGGACGCCTGCCAGCTTCGGCCTTCTCAGGCAGCCAGATTCTGTCGGAGACGGAGATCCAGGAACTGGAGGCGCTGCTGAACACCACCAAGCCGGAGGATGACGCGTGAACCCGCTGCTGGCCTCTGCGGCGCTTGGCTTGCTGGTCGCCTGGCCCGCTGCGGGTCTGGGGTGGGCGTTGGGGACGCTCTCAGACAAGCTCACCCGCGATCCTGGGCCGCGTGACCGCGCATGGGGGGCGGCCACGGCCCTCGCCCCATCCGCACTGGCCCTCACGGTCGGCGCCGCGCTGATGCCCGGATCGCTGACCGCTCCGGTCCAGAAGATCACCCTTGTCAGCAACATGGCCGTCGGGGCCACAGCCGCTTTCAGCCAGGTCTCCGAGGCCGCCCCGCTCGTCCCTGAGATCTCTGAGGTCCTGGCGCGGGGGCTTGTTCTCGGGGCGTTCGGCGGGCTTGTCGTCGCGGTGGCGCGGCAGGTCATCGGACTGTTGCGCCTGAGGGCCATTGTCCGCGACGCTATCCCCGCGCAGCCTGATCTTACCCTCGCGGTGCGCGACGCGGCCCGGCGGCTTGGCTGCGTCTGGCCCGACGTTCGCCTCAGTGAAGACGTTCAACAGCCCCTTCTCGCGGGCCTTTTCAAACCCGTGATCCTGCTTCCCGCCGACCTGAGCCGGCAGTTGGAGACTGAGCAACTCCTACCAATCTGCGTCCACGAGCTGGCTCACCTCAAACGCCACGACAACTGGCGGCTCCTGATCGAGGGCTTGTCGGCCGGGTTGTTTTGGATGGCGCCGCCCCAGGGCGCGCTGCACATCCGCGCGGCGGCCGTTCGCGAGGAACGATGTGACGGCATAGCCCTTGAGGGCGCCGACGCTCCCGCCCGACGTCGCTACGCCGAAAACCTGGTCCGCGCTCTACGCGCACAAAGCACGCCAGAGCTTCAACCAGCCTTCACCGGCAAATCGAGGAGATCGATCGCCATGCGTCTAGAGGCCATTGCCGAACCCCAAGCGCCCGCGAGCACTGCTCGCAAGGCCACCCTCGGAGCCCTCGCGGTCCTGATCGCCACGCTGACGGCGGGCGGCGCAATGGCTTTGGCGCAAAAGAAAATCGACCGCGCGAGCTACGGCCACAGCACGGTCAGCGACGATGACGGGCTGCTGATTGACATCGTCGCCGACGAAGTGCGCCGCGTCCGGCCACCGCAAGCCAAGGACAGGTTCGGAGCGCCCATCGATAAGACGATCTATTCGGGCGACGTGGAACTCAAACTTCGCCCGAACACCGCTGCGACACGCATCTTGCTCAACGGAGCCACGCCCCCGGCTGGCTTTGATCCGAGCAACCTTCCCCGTGGATCGATCAAGACGCTGGAACTCACGAACTACGAGTCAGGCGCCGCCCAGCGAATGGTGCTGAACGTCATCATGTAGGGCCAATGACACCGGTGGACAAAAGCGGCTCCGCTCGGCATTTTCGCGGCAGACCCGACGGCGGCTTGATCGCCGATGTCTTCGAGGGAAACGCCATGCGAGACCGCCGACTTCACGCCGTCACGGGCGCGTTCGCCCTGATGATGTTCGTCGCCTCGCCGGCGCTCGCCGGCGAGGTCGTCGCGTTTCCCGGCGCCGAGGGGGCGGGACGCTTGAGTCTCGGCGGGCGCGGCGGCGCGGTTTTGCGGGTCACCAACCTGAACGACGCCGGGCCGGGCTCGCTCCGCGCGGCGGTCGAGGCCAAGGGGCCGCGCACGGTGGTGTTCGACGTCGCCGGGACGATCCAGCTGAAGTCACCTTTGAAGATCAGCCACCCGCGCATCACCATCGCCGGCCAGACCGCGCCGGGCGGCGGCATCACCCTGCGCGACCAGACCCTGGTGATCGGCGCGGACGATGTCGTCATCCGCTTCATCCGCTCGCGCCTGGGCGCTGAGAGCAAGGTCGAGGGCGATGCGATCTGGATCAGCGGCGGCCGGCGGATCATCCTGGATCACGTCTCGGCCAGTTGGTCTGTGGACGAGACCCTGTCGGCCTCTGCCCGCTACACTGAGGCAGGCCAGGGGTTCCATGACCTGACTGTCCAGTGGTCGATCATCGCCGAGAGCCTGGCGCACTCGATCCACGTCAAGGGCGACCACGGCTATGGCAGCCTGATCCGAGGCGGCCAGGGCAGCCGGATCAGCTTTCACCACAACCTATGGGCCAACCACATGGCCCGCATGCCAAGGCCCGGGAACTACGACGGACCGGACAAGGACCCCGTCGGACCCCTGTTCGATTTCCGCTCCAACGTCTTCTACAACTGGGGCAAGGGCTATGCCGGCTACAACGCCGACACGGCCACGCGCGCGGCCTACAACTTCGTCGACAATGCCTATGTGCCCGGCCCAAACACCGGCAAGCGTGTGATCTTCCAGGAGAGCAATCTGGAGGCCAAGGGCTACTTCGCCGGCAACAGCATGGACGGCGTGGTTCCCGCCGATCCGTGGAGCCTGGTGACCTTTACCATTCCCGAACCGGCCGGCTATCGTTTGACCGCCCCGCTCGACGTCGCGCCGGTGACGCCGGAAAGCGCCGACAAGGCCTATGAGCGAGTGCTGGCCGACGCCGGGGCCTCGGCGTGGCGCGATCCGGTCGATCGCCGCATCGTCGAGGGCGTTCGCACGCGCACCGGCAAGGTGATCAACACCCAGGAGGACGTCGGCGGCTGGCCGGTTCTGCCCGCAGGCAAGGCGCTAACCGACACCGACGGCGACGGCATGCCAGACGCCTGGGAGAAGACGCGCGGCCTGAACCCCAAGCTGGCCGACGGCGCGGCGTTGGCCAAGGATGGTTCGGGCTGGACGAACCTAGAGCTTTACCTCGCCGATGCGGCGAAGGCGCGGGGATAGCCCCGATCCTCCCCTTTGACGGGGGAGGATCTTGCCGCTTTTGCCCCCTGGCGTGCTTTCCGCTAGAAGCCGGGCCATGTCGCACAACACCTTTGGTCACCTGTTCCGCGTCACCACCTGGGGCGAAAGCCATGGTCCGGCGCTCGGCTGCGTCGTCGACGGCTGTCCTCCCGGAATCGCGCTGACGGCGGAGATGATCCAGGCGTTTCTCGACAAGCGCCGCCCGGGCAGCGGCAAGTTCGTGACTCAGCGCCAGGAGCCGGACGCGGTGCGCATCCTGTCGGGGGTGTTCGAGGACGAACGCTCGAACGGCCAGCGCACGACCGGCACGCCGATCAGCCTGATGATCGAGAACACCGACCAGCGTTCCAAGGACTATTCGGAGATCGCCCAGGCCTTCCGGCCCGGCCACGCCGACTATGCCTATTTCGCCAAGTACGGCGTGCGCGACTATCGCGGCGGCGGGCGCAGTTCAGCGCGCGAGACCGCCGCGCGGGTGGCGGCCGGCGCGGTGGCGCGGTTGATCATTCCGGGGGTGACCGTGCGCGCGGCTCTGGTTCAGATCGGACCGCACAAGATCGATCGGTCCAACTGGGACTGGGCTCAAACCGAGCAGAACCCCTACTGGGCGCCCGACGCGGCGATCGTACCTGTCTGGGAGGAGCACCTTGAGAGGATCCGCAAGGCCGGCTCCTCCACCGGCGCTGTCGTCGAGGTCGAGGCCACGGGCGTTCCCGCCGGATGGGGCGCGCCGCTGTATGGCAAGCTCGACGCCGAACTGGCCTCGGCCCTGATGTCGATCAACGCCGCCAAGGGCGTCGAGATCGGCGACGGCTTCGACAGCGCGGCGCTGACGGGCGAGGAAAACGCCGACACCATGCGGATGGGGGAACACGGCCAGCCTGTATTCCAGTCCAACCACGCCGGCGGGATTCTGGGCGGCATCTCGACCGGGCAATCCGTCGTCGCGCGCGTCGCGTTTAAGCCGACTTCCTCCATCTTGATCCCACGCCAGACGGTCAACGAGGCCGGTGAAGAGATCGACCTGCGCACCAAGGGTCGCCATGACCCCTGCGTCGGCATCCGGGGGGTCCCCGTGGTCGAGGCGATGACCGCTTGCGTCCTGGCCGACGCTTTCCTCCGCCATCGTGGCCAGACGGGACGGGACGCCTTCCCGCTGGGCGAGAGTCGCTGAGACGGCGCCCAACGCGTCAAGCCACCCCAGACTCGTGTAATGGCACTGATTTTGTTGGACGTTCCAACTTGACCTGGTCGCTCGCAGACCGCTAAGCGTCTGCGCCCACGTGGCGGCCGTGAAACAATTTGCGCGCCATGGTTGCTTAAAACGCGAAGACCCAAGGGAGGCTTAGCGTGCGATTCGACCTCCTGAAGGTCATGCTGGTCGAAGATAACCAGCACATGCGGATCCTGCTGATCGAGATGCTGCGCGCGATCGGCGTGCGCCACATTCATGAAGCGCGGGACGGAGCCGAGGCGCTGGCGACCATGCGCTCGACCTATATCGACGTGGTGCTGACCGACCTCTCCATGAGCGGTCTCGACGGCGTCGAGTTCGTGAACCTCTTGCGGCGATCACCCGACAGCCCCAATCCTTTCTGCCCCATTGTCATGATCACCGGCCATTCCACCGAGCGCAGGGTGCGCGAGGCCCGCGACGCGGGGGTCAATGAGTTCCTGGCCAAGCCCATTACGGCGCGTGGCCTGGTCCATCGCCTGACCCTGCTGATCGAGAACCCCCGCCCGTTCATACGCACGGCGGACTATTTCGGGCCGGATCGCCGCAGACGCGACGACCCTCGCTATCGCGGTCCCCAACGCCGGGCCGAGGACAGCGAACGGGTCTATCTGGACGAGGCCGATCTGGAACGCGGCCATCCGACGCGCAGACTGTAAACCATTCCGCGTCTAGAAGAGGGTGAACAGCGCCTGACGAGTTTCGCCATGACCCTCCGCCGCCTTGCCCCGATCGCTCTGCTTCTGGGCGCTCTGTCCCTGACCCAGGCCAGTTGCATGGCCGCAGCGGCCGTCGGCACGGTCGCCGGAACCGCGATCGGGGTCACGGGCGCGGTCGTCGGCGGCGCAGCCAAGGTCGGCGGCAAGGCGGTTGTCGCCACAGGTAAGGCGATCATCCCCGGTGACAGCGACAAGAACGCCCCTCGCGACCACCGCGAGGAAGAAGAGTAGCCCGCCCTACAGCGCCAGCGAACAGGTCTCGCCGATCGTCGGACGCGACAGCACCACCCGCGACAGCCCCGGGAAACTGGCCGTCAGCCGCTCGGCGAAATAGAGGCACAGGCGCTCCAGCGTCGGGACTTCCAGACCGGGCTTGTCATTCAGCAGGCCGTGATCCAGCTCGGCGGCGACGGCCTTCAGGGCGACGTCGAGCCGGTCGAGATCGGCGACCCACCCGGCCTCCTGCATGGGGCCGCGCACGCTGGCCTCGACCTTGAACGAATGGCCGTGCAGGCGGCGATAGCGATGGTCGGACGGACCTTGCTCGATGTAGTGGGCCGCGTCGAAATACGCGGCCTTCGTGATCTCGAAGACGGGCTTCATCTGTTGCTTCTTTGACTAGGCCTGGGAGGCTCTAGCGCAACGACCCTGTCACCAAGTCGCGCGCCTTATCCGTCAGGGCAGGCCGAGATATTTGTGCGTTTGGACGCTTAAACGCCATTGTGGGTGCGAAAGGCAATAGGCCACGGCCAATTGCGTGTTTGCGTCGCGGTCCGGACCGTCCATCGGCTGAAGATAGAACCGCTCGAAATCGAGGCCCGCGAAGCGCTCAGGCATGGCCTTCTCCTGCGGGAACACCAGCTTCAGTTCCTGGCCCGAGGTCTGAACGACTGGGGCGTCGGCCTTGGGGCTGACGCAGATCCAGTCGACCCCGGCCGGCGCCTGGAGGGTGCCATTGGTCTCGACCGCGATCTGGAATCCACGGGCGTGCAGCGCCGCGATGGCGGCCTCATCCAGTTGCAGGAACGGCTCGCCGCCGGTGCAGACGACCAGACGATCATCTGGACCGCCGCGCCACTGCGCCTCGACCGCGGCCGCCAGGTCCTCGGCGGTGGCGAACTTGCCGCCGTTCTCACCGTCGGTCCCAACGAAGTCGGTGTCGCAGAAGGTGCAGACGGCCTTGGCCCGATCCTGCTCGCGCCCGCTCCACAGGTTGCAGCCAGAGAAGCGACAGAACACCGCCGCCTTGCCCGCCTGCCCGCCCTCGCCCTGCAGGGTGAGGAAGATCTCCTTGACGGAGTAGGTCATTGGGCCAGCGCCTCGCGCCCCGCCGTGTCCCACTCGATATAGCCCTTTTCGCGAAGCTCGCACGCGGGGCAGGTCCCGCAGCCATGCCCCCACGCATGCAGTTCGCCGCGTTCGCCCTGATAGCAGGTGTGGCTTTCCTCGACGATCAGCCGGACCAGGTCCTCGCCGCCGAGTTGCTTGGCGAGCCCCCAGGTCTGGGCCTTGGTCAGCCACATCAGCGGCGTCTCGATGCGGAAGTCGCGGTCCATGCCGAGGTTCAGGGCGCTCTGCATGGCGTCGAGCGTGTCGCGACGGCAGTCGGGATAGCCCGAGAAGTCGGTCTCGCACATGCCTCCGACCAGAGCGTCGATCCCGCGCCGATCGGCCAGGGCGGCGGCGTAGATCAGAAACACCAGGTTGCGGCCGGGCACGAAGGTCGAGGGCAAGCCGCGCTCGGTCATCTCGATGGCGCGGTCCGCCGTAAGGGCCGACTGGGCGACCTGGCCGAAGCTCCGGATATCGAGGACGTGATCCTCGCCCAGGCGTTCGGCCCATGTGGGTAAGCGCGCGGCGATCTCACGACGCACCGCCTGGCGGGCATCCATCTCGACCGCATGACGCTGGCCATAGTCGAAGCCGAGCGTCTCCACACGTTCATAGCGCTGCAGCGCCCAGGCCAGGCAAACGCTGCTGTCCTGGCCGCCGGAAAACAGAACCAGGGCCGCCTGGCGCTCACGGGGGCTCATGCGGGCCTCTCGACTTCCATGAAAAGGGGGAACATGGCCCTTCTCTACACGAGGACCGTCGAGCTCGGAACCGCTCGCCGCGCACGTCAGCGACCATCCCAATACTCCGCCGACTAATTCCAGCGAACTCTTTCGCCTACGAACTAATGATAGGCTTAGCGTTGGCTAGCCAAGGAACCGCCGCCACCCACTCACTTACGCAAGGGAAATCACAAACCGGTTCTTCTAATCGCCTCAGAACTTACGCGCTCCAGGAGAACACCACCTCCCGGAAAGTGAAAAGCCGTAACCTATCGCTGTTCACTTACATTTTGGCCAGTTGACAGCCTTCAAACGCAAGTATGCAATCTCCCAATGCTGCGAGGGGCTCGCCGTACGCCCACGCGGTGAAAACAGTACGGCGCCGAGGAAACATCGACGCTCGCAGGCGCCACCCATAAGGCGCCGCTTGCGTTCAGGGAGGGAATTCAATGTCGCAAACTCTGCGTATGCGGAGCCTGCTGGTCATGGGCGCTTCGGCGGTCGCGATCTCCGGTTTCGCCGTCCCCGCGTTCGCCCAGCAGGCCAAGCCCGCTCAGCAGAACACGACCGTCATCGAAGAGCTGGTCGTCACCGCCCAGAAGAAGGAAGAAGCGCTGCAGGACGTGCCGATCGCGGTGTCGGCGTTCAGCCAGGACACCCTGGAAGCGCAGAAGATCGACGGCGGCCCCAACCTGCAGCTCGCGATCCCGAACGTCACCTTCGCCAAGAGCAACTTCACCAACAGCTTCAACTTCCAGATCCGCGGCATCGGGGCCAAAGCCGTCGGCGCTTCGGCTGACCAGGGCGTCGGCGTTCACATGAACAACGCCCCGCAGCAGTCGGGCAATCTGTTCGAAGCCGAGTTCTACGATGTCGAGCGCGTCGAAGTGCTGCGCGGCCCGCAAGGCACGCTGTACGGCCGTAACGCCACCGGCGGCGTGGTCAACGTGATCACCGCCAAGCCGACCGACATGTTCGAAGCGAACGTTCGCGCCGAATACGGCAACTACAACTCGATGAAGCTGCGCGGCATGGTGAACGTGCCGATCTTCGGCGACAAGCTGGCCGTGCGCCTGGCGGGCACCACGCTGAAGCGCGACGGCTTCGTGACCAACACCTTCAACGGCCACAAGGTCGACGACCGGGACCTGTACTCAACCCGCGTCCAGGTGATGTTCAACCCCACTGAGAAGCTGCGCACCAACTTCCTGTGGGAACGCTTCCACGAAGACGACAGCCGCGCCCGTACCGGCAAGCAGCTCTGCAACAAGGACAACGGTCCGGCGACCGTCGGCGGCGTGCCCACCGGCGCGTCACGCGTCTTCCTCACACAAGGCTGTCTGCCGGGCTCGCTTTACACGCCCGCCGCCTATGGAACGGTGAACACGTCGGGCTCGCTGACCGGCCTGCTCGGCAATATCTTCGGCTTCACCTCGGGGGACGTGAACGCCGGCGACACCACCTCGACCAACCTGCGCGAGATCGAGACCGCGCTGGATCCGCTCTATCAGTCGAAGTCCAACACCTACCAGTTCACCCTGAACTACGACATCACCGACGAGCTGACCTTCACGTCGATGACGTCGTACGGCAAGGGCGACGTGTTCACCAAGCAGGACTACAACCGTAACGTCGCTGCGGTTCCGTTCAACAACACACCGTTCACGCCGGGCGGCTTCTTCACCGACCCGCAGGTCGGCCGCACCAACAAGTTCACCACCATCGACGTCTCATCGGGCCGCTCCGAGCAGTTCAGCCAGGAATTCCGCCTGCAGTCGGCCTTTGACGGTCCGCTGAACTTCACCGTCGGCGGCATCCACTTCACCTATCGCACGCTGACCGACTACTACGTGATCGGCAACTCGCTGACCCTGTCGTCGATGGCCCTGAACTTCCAGCGCACGGGCAACCCGACCTGCAACCCGGCGACCACCGCCAACTGCATCGGGATCGACACCTCGGCCAACCCGACCGGCGATGGTCACAACTACTATGACAACCGCACGCCCTATAATCTGGTGTCGGACGCTCTGCTGGGCGAGGTCTACTATCAGGTCAACGACGACCTGAAGTTCACCCTGGGCCTGCGCCAGACCCGCGACAAGAAGACGGTCAAGAACTACTCGACCGTGCTCCTGGCGCCGGGCTACGGCCTGACCCTGAACCCCACCAATCCTGACCAGCGCGCGCGCTTCAACGAGACCACCGGCCGGGCCGGCGTCGACTACAAGGCGCATCTGGGCTTCACGGACGATACGCTGCTCTATGCCTTCTATTCGAAGGGCTACAAGGGCGGCGGCATCAACCCGGGCGTGCCGGCCAACTCGGTCGGCATCAAGCAGACCTTCGAACCTGAATTCGTCAACGCGATCGAGGTCGGCACCAAGAACACGATGCTGGGGGGCAGCCTGCTCTTCAACGCGACCGCCTTCTCGTACGACTACAAGGGGTACCAGATCTCGAAGATCGTGAACCGCACCTCGGTGAACGAGAACGTCGACGCCAAGGTCCACGGCTTCGAGCTGGAATCGATCTGGTCGCCGGTCCGCAACCTGCGTCTGAACGCCAATATCGGTTACCTGAAGACCAAGATCGGCGACGGCGTCAGCTCGATCGACACCATGAACCGCACCCAGTCGAACGCCGCCTACACCGTGGTAAAGGTGGGTCCGAACGCCTCGTCGGTCGGCGCCAACTGCGTGCTCACCACGGCGGGCGTCGCCACGATCCTCGGCGCGGGCGCAGGTGCGACCCTGCCTTTCGCCTGTTCGGGCGCCGCAGCTTATCAGGGCTTCCTGGCGGCTCCGGCTGCGGCCGGCGGCGCGGGCCTGCCGGCGGCCACGGCGGCGTTCCTGGCCAACGCCACGGGGCTCTACGCCTACGGGGCCGGCTATTCGCTGGAAGGTACGGCGGCGAACCTGTCGGGTAACGAACTGCCGAACTCCCCGCACTGGACCACCTCGGTGGGCGCCCAGTACACCTTCGAGCTGTCCGGCGGCTGGTCGGCGACCCTGCGCGGAGACTACTACCGCCAGAGCAAGCAATATGCTCGCGTCTACAACACCGCCTACGATCTGCTGAAGTCCTGGGACAACGGCAACATCACGCTGAAGGTCGAAAAGCCTGAGTGGGGTGTCTCCATCGACGCCTACGTCAAGAACATCGGCAACAAGACGCCGATCGTCGACGCCTACACCACCGACGACAGCTCGGGTCTGTTCACCAACGTGATCACCGCCGAGCCGCGTCTGTACGGCATCGCGATCACCAAGTCCTGGTAAGCCCGGCTCGCCAAGCGGGCGTGGAGGGGCGGCGGTCAAATCCGCCGCCCCTTTTGCTTGGATGCCCCCTTAAGGGCCCGAGAAGGCCCCGCAGGCCCGATTCCGAAGGTCCGTGCGTTGTCACCTTAACGACTCCGCAAGGGCGCACGGGGCAAGTTGGCGGCCCCGAGCCGTTGACGAAGCGCCGCATGGAAACGCTTTCCCGTCTGATCGATCCTGTCGCGCCGATCGCATCGGCGACGCCGAGCGCGGCCGTGGCTGCGATGTTCGACGCCGATCCGACGCTCGCCGCGCTGCCCGTGGTCGAAAACGACATGCCCGTGGGCCTCGTTTATCGGGACGTTCTGCAGGGCATGATGCGCGTGGCTGGCGCCGATCTCGCCGAGCGGCCCATCGCCGAGATCATGGACACCGCACCGCGCAAGGTTCTGATCGACACCAACGCCGACGCGTTCGTAAATTCCCTTGCCGACAGCCCGACGCCGATCTTTCGCACCGCCTATGTCGCCGTCGACGCCGACGGGCGCTACGCGGGCGTCGGCGGACTGGGCTCACTCCTGACATCGCATCGCCGGCGCCAGCGCGAGGCCAACGACGCCATGGCGATGGTGGAGCGCATGGCTGTCGATATTGGCGCCCATCTGGACGGCGTGCTGGCAATCACCGAGCGCCTTGAGCAACAACGCCTGACACCCGACGCCGCAGCCTTCGTGCGCGCCATCGGCGACACCAGCCGCGACATGAGCGCGACGGTCGGCCGCGCGGTGGATCTGCATCGTTCGGTCCATGGCGGACTATCCCTGTCCTCCAACCCGACCCGTCTCCGCGATCTAGCCGACGCGGTCGAAGCGCGCTGGGCCCATCGGGCGCAGGAGGGCGGCTCGACCCTGCTGGTGTCCTACGACGGCGAACCCGAGTGCGGCGTCCAGGTGGACGGCGAGCGCCTACTTCAGGTCATCGACATCCTCATCGAGAATGCGCTATCGGCCGGGCGCGGCATGACCGAAGTTCGCCTCACCGGGCGGGGCGAAGGCGAACGGATCACGCTGGACTGCCAGTTGCGCGACAACGCCGGCGGACTAGCCGAAGACCGTCTGGCCCGCGTCAGCGATCCCTTGGGCGAGGTCGGCGCGCAGGACCGTAGCGAAATGGCGTTGGGCGTAGGCATGGCGCTCGCCCGGAAGGTCATCGGCGCCATGGGCGGTCAACTGGTCGCCGAAGCCAATCGGGGGGCGGGTCTTACGGTCGGCTTCAGTCTGTCTCTGGAAGCCGCCGCCGCCGAGGCGGCCGCGCAAGACGCGCCCGAAACAGCAGGCGGACGCGCGGCGCACATTCTCATCGTCGACGACAACGCGACGAACCGGATGGTCGCCGAAGCGCTTTGCGACATGTTCGACTGCACCTCCGAACAGGCCGTCGATGGCCTGGAGGCCGTCGAGATGGCCAAGGGCGGTCGCTACGACCTGATCCTGATGGACATCAAGATGCCACGCATGGACGGCGTCGCGGCGACGCGCGCGATCCGCGAGTTGGGAGGACGGTGCGGCTCGGCCCCGATCGTGGCCCTCACCGCCAACGCCGACCCGGCCGACGTGCAGACCTACCTCGCTGCGGGCATGCAGGACGTGGTCGAGAAACCGATCAAGCCCGAGCGCCTCGCCATGGTGCTGAACGCTCTGCTCGCGGACGAAGACGCCGAAGCGGCCGCGTAGAGCCTTGCGCGTCAAAACGGAATCGTTTGACGCGATAACAAGGCTCTAGAGTAAACACCAGAGCGTGACCCGTGCCGAAGCCGGCTCCCACTTTCGGCGTCACGCTCTAGACCGCGAGCTTCCGCCACAGTTTTCTTTCCGACGAACTGACCTTAGCTTGCGGACGGTAGCGTACGGAGCAAGGCGTGCTGACGACGGCGGAACAACAGGCTTGGGCGTTCTTGAGCCAGGCCCCACATCTGCGCACGGCGGAAGAGGTTGAGATCGCGTTCGCGCAAGCCATCGCCGCCTTCGGGTATGACAAGTTCTGCGCCACGCTGGTCAACGCCGAGCACTACGGCAAGGAACCGCCCACGCTGAGCCGCCAGGACTTCGAGGTCTGGGACCAGCGCTATTGGGGCCAGCGCTACGTCGTCCATGATCCCTGCGTGAAGCTGCTGCTGCGCTCGCCGCGCTCCTTCGCCTGGACGGACGCCAAGCCCATCGGCGACAGTCGTGCACAATCGATGTGGGGCGAGGCCTCGGACCTGGGCATGAACGACGGCTATGTCGTCCGGGTCTTCGGGCCCGCCGGCCAGGAGGTGCTGATACGGATGTCGACGGAGGCCCCGGACACCGATCCGGCCGCGCGCGCCGTGATCGAAAGCCTCGCCACCGTGTTCGGCACCATCATGCTCAAGCACTGGGAACTGCAGGACGACAATCCAGACTACGGCGTCATCTCCGAGCGGCAGGCCCAATGCCTCTACTGGGCCAGTCGCGGCAAGACCGACTGGGAGATCGGCGCCATCCTCGAGCTGTCGCCCCGAACGGTGCATCACCATGTCGAGGCGGCCAAGAAGCGCCTGGGCGTCGTCAAGCGCCAGGAAGCGGTGCTGAAGGCCGGTGAACTGGGCTTGTTCAGCAAGCTCTAGATTAGAACTTGCGTCGCCCAGTCACAGTCTCGAACCAAAGCCGGAAATCGCCCATCAAGCTGTAGACCGGATACTTGAAGGTCGCCGGACGGTTCTTTTCGAACTCGAAGTGACCGACCCAGGCGAAGCCGTAGCCGGTCAGCGGCGCAGCGACGAAGAAGCGCCAATCCAGCCCGAATCCCAGAACCAAGAAGACGATCACCAGACTCGTACCCACCACGTGCAGGCGTCGGCTGACAGGATGGGCGTGCTCGGAAATGTAGAACGGATAGAACGCCGCAAAGCTCTGGTGGCGCTCGGCGACGCGGGTGGAGGGGGCGCTGTCCATGACGGCTAGGCTGCGCCCTCCCCGGATCCATGGCAAGCGCCTCGCACGTTCGGGCGCATAGGCCGTTTGGCCTATCGGCGGCCGGGGCCCCGCCGGGCCTTAATGCCTCCAGTTCACAGCTCTGGGGCAGGCCATGATCCACATCATCACGTCCGAAAATCGTCACCTCTACGGACCCCAGCTCTGGGCGATGCACGAGGAACGCCGCAAGCAGTGCGTCGAGAAGTCCGGCTGGGTGGATCTTGTGGTGCTGGATGGCGGCGAGGTCGACGACTACGACGATCATCGAGCCATCTATCTGCTCGGATTCAACGCCGAGATGCAGCTCGAGGTCGGCCTGCGCCTGCGTCCGACCGACGATCGCTGCATGCTGGCCGACAAGTTCGCCCATCTCATCGCGCCCGGCGAGACGCCCAAGAAGGGCGCCGACGTTTGGGAGGCCACGCGCCTGTTCACCACGGAGGCTTACCGCCGGCGCAAGGGTCCCGGCCGAGGCGAGCGGGTGTTCGAGTGCTGGGCCGCCGCATTCGAGCTGGCCCTGCGCCACGGCGTAACGCGCTTCGTGGGGATGATCGACATGCAGCTTTATCCCGGCATCCTCAACTCCCCGATCGACACGCGCCTGGTCGGGATCCCCCGACCGTATCCGCATGGCGTGGTGGCCGGCTCGGAGATCGCGATCTCGCAGGGTTTGCTAGATCGTGTTCTGGAGGCCATCGGCCGCGAGTCGCCTGTCGGATACGAAGTGGACAGCCTGGACTTGATGGCCTTCGGCGATCTCGCGGCGGTCCAGCGCCAGGTCACGCGCGCGATGACTCCGCAACTGGTCGCAGGCGCTGAGCGGGACGAGGTCCTGGCCGCCGAAACCCTGTATCGCCTGCACGACAACACGGGCCGAGCCCGGCGAATCTGGGACAGGCGATCAGCCTCCATGCCCGAGGTGAGAACTCTGAACGCCTAAGGTCGAGGCCGCCCGCACTCGCGCGAAGCGGGCGCTGATCAAGTTCTGGTTGGCGGCGAATCGTCTTTCCGACCGTTAGCTTCCGAACCAGGGAAGGAAGCGCCACCGTCGCGACGTAACGCCGCGCCAGGGGCGCTTGGCTTTCACCAACGCAACGGTCGTGCCATGTTCTCGGGACAACCGTTGGAGGCGGAAGAAAAGATGAGCGAAGAAACCGAAGGCCGTCGCCCCAACCCCGTGGACCTGCATGTGGGCGGACGTGTTCGCATGCGCCGGAAGCTCTTGGGCGTGAGCCAGGAGCAATTGGCTGATTCCCTGGGGCTGACCTTCCAGCAAGTTCAGAAGTACGAGCGCGGCGCCAACCGCGTCAGCGCCAGCAAGCTTTACGAGATCGCCAAGACCCTTCAGGTCCCGGTGTCGTTTTTCTTTGACGGCCTGGCTGATCCGATGAGCGGCGCCGAGGTCGATGACGCCAGCCTGCGCGCCGAGAAGGTGGTCCAGGAGTTCCTGACGACCCCGGAAGGCTTGGAACTGGCCGAAGTTTTCCCGCGCATCGGTCGTGGTCGCGTCCGGCGCCAAGTGCTGGATCTCGTCCGCGCCATGGCTGACGAGGCGTCGCGCGACCAAGCCTAAGCCTGGTTACCATTAGCCGGCCCTGCACTAAAAAGGAGAGCTTCGATCTGAGGATCGGAGCTCTCTTTTTTTGCGCCTCTACCCTGCCGACGCCTCGGATCGCGAAGCGCTCCAGATACGCTTGGCGGTGCCCGCCGCCGCCGGCGCCAGGCCGCGCAGGTCATAGGTTCGCATGATCTTGAGGCCCAGTTCGCGATCCCGTTGCCACACGACCGACGCGTCATGCGCCAGGCCCGCGACGAGATCTACGAGCTGAATCTGCCCCGCGGGGGCCGCCCCCGTCAGCATCTGAACCCGCGCGCCCTGGCTGGAAAGATCCCGGATCACGCAATCCCATGCAAAGGCGCCGCACAGGATCTTGCCGGACCTCTGAGTCTGGATGCGGACGGCCGTCCTTCGATCATGTTCCGCGTCCGACGCGCGCCTCGTCATGAGGGGATAAACGCACGTCGCGGTTAATCGGCCGTGCAGATGTAAGATTTTTGCAGGAAAGGTTAACGCGCTTCCCCCTGCGGGAGTGACTGCGCGGTGTCTGACACAGACCTGTGCGCCTCGGTCGCCTAGCCTAGGCGCGCTCGGTGATCTTCAAGGGCTCAAGCGCCATCGACAGGTCGGCCAGGACGTCGGCGACATCCTCAAGGCCCACGGACAGACGGACCATGCCCTCCCCGATGCCCGCAGCGGCGCGTTCCTCAGGGGTGTAGGGCGAGTGGGTCATGCTGGCCGGATGCTGGATCAGCGTTTCGGCGTCGCCCAGCGACACCGCGCGGCGGATCAGTTCAAGTCGGTTCATCATCGCGACCCCCGCCGCATGCCCCCCCTTCAGCTCGAACGCCATCATGCCGCCGCCCGAAGCCATCTGTCGCGAGGCCAGGTCCCGCTGCGGGAAGCTCTGCAGGCCAGGATAGAAGACCTGCGACACGGCTGGGTGCTCTTCCAGCCACCGCGCCACGACCTGAGCGCTCTGGCTATGACGCGCCATGCGCAGCGACAGCGTCTTGAGGCCCCGAAGGACCAGGAAGGCGGTGAACGGCGACATCACCGCGCCGGTCATGTCCTTCACGCCACATAGGCGCACGCGGGCCATGTCCTCGACGCCGCCAGCGGCCAAGCCGCCGACCAGATCACCGTGGCCGCCCAGATACTTGGTCGCCGAATGCACGACGATGTCGGCGCCCAGCGCTAAGGGCCGCGTCAGGCAGGGCGTCGCATAGGTGTTGTCGACCACCACCTTGGCGCCCGCGCCGTGGGCGATCCGCGTGATCGCGGCGATGTCGACCAGACGCATGTTCGGATTGGCCGGCGTCTCGAAATAGACAATCCGGGTCTGGTCAGTGATAGCGGCCGCCAGCGCCTCAGGCTGGGTCATGTCGACCTGCTTCACCGTCACGCCGAACCGCGTGAGCCCGTCACGCAGGAACGCGAAGGTGCAGCCATAGAGGGTCTGGTCGGTGATGACCTCGTCACCGGCCCGCAGAAAGCTCCACAGGGTGGCAGTGATCGCCCCCATGCCGGAAGCCGTGGCGACCGCCGCCTCGGCGCCTTCCAGGCTGGCGAGGCGGCGCTCCAGAAGGTCGGTCGTCGGGTTGGAGATGCGCGAGTAGAAGTGCCCCGGCCGAGTTCCGGCGAACATCTCGCCGCCCGCCTCGGCGCTCTCGAAGGCGAAGGTCGAGGTCAGGTGCAGCGGCGGGGTCAACGCGCCCTGCTCCTCGGCGGGATCATAGCCCGCATGGATCGCCCGCGTGGAAAAGCCGGTCTGGTCGTCGCGCATGTGCCGCTCCCTTTGACGCCACTGTGGCGCAGAGCGCAGCGCCTGGAATTGCGAAATCTGCTATTGTGAGTTCTCATATTGGCAGATTCTGCTCAGGAGACCGCCGTGGACGCCAAGGATCGCCAGATTATCCGCGAACTCCAGAAGGACGGCCGCCTGACCAATCAGGAGCTGGCCGAACGGGTGAATCTGTCGCCCTCGCCTTGCCTGAGGCGGGTTCGCAACCTCGAGGCGGAGGGCGTGATCACCGGCTATACCGCCTTGGTCGATCAGAAAGCCTACGGCCTGCCCATCACCGTCTTTGTTCGGGTGCGTCTGGATCGCCATGGACAGGATTTGATCAAGGGGTTCGAGGCGGCGGTGGCGCGGATCGACCAGATCCTCGACTGCTTCCTGCTGGCGGGAGGCGACGACTACCTGCTGCGGGTCATCGTCGACAGCCTGGAGGCCTATGAGGATTTCATGCGCCGCAAGCTGCACGCCATTCCCGGCATCGCCTCGATCGACACCAGCTTCGCCTACGGGGTGGTCAAGCAGACCCGGGTGTTTCCGGTGGCGGGTTGAAATCGCCGAAGGCGTCACGGGCCTGAGGCGGAACCGCCGCTTTGTTGTCGCATGAATCGCGCATACGGCGGCGCGGAGACCTTTCCGACCATGCGCCTCCTGACGACGACCCTCGCCTTGCTCCTCGCCGCCGCCACACCGGCGGGGGCCGCCACGTTCCGTGATCGGCTCTACAATCCCGCCGCCGGGGTGATGGTCGTGGCCCATCGCGGTTGCCATGCCGCCGCTCCGGACCAGGGCTTCGCGTCGACCGCGCCAGAAAATTCGTTGGAGGCCTTGCAGCGCTGCATCGACCTCGGCGTCGATATGGTCGAGACCGATGTGCGCCGCACCAAGGACGGCGCGCTGGTGATCATGCATGATCCCAGCGTGGACCGGACGACCGATGGCGACGGCCCGGTGTCCAAGCTGACCCTGGCCCAATTCCAGGCGCTCCGGCTCAAGGGCGGAAGCGAAGCGCCACCGACGCTGGAGGCCTTCCTGCGCGCCGCGCGGGGCCGCGTCATGGTGACCCTGCACTTGAAGGGTCCGTTCGCCGCCCAGGCGGCCGATGTCGCGCGCGACGTCGACGCTAGCGAATGGGTGTTATTCAAGGCCAGGGCGAAGGAGGGCATGTCTCCCATCGTCGATCAGCCGCTTTATCGAGACGTCGCCTTCATGCCAATGGTCGGCGAAAGGGCTGCGCGCCATTCGAGGCAGCTGGGCGAGGTCATCACCCGGCAGGCTTCGGGGACCCGCCCGATTGCGGCGGTCGAAACGCGCGGCCTGCGGGCGAAAGGCTTCGCTGCGGTTCGCGACGCGGCGGGAGCCGCTCGCGTTCGTGTCTGGATCAACACCCTGGGCATGAGCAGCTGGAAGAGCTTCGTGGGCCTCGCCGGCGACCGGCGCGCGTTGCGCGATCCGGACGTCTCTTGGGGTCGCCTGATCGACCAGGGCGCCAGCATCATTCAGACCGATCACCCCGCGCGTCTTCTGGCTTATCTGAAAAGCCGCCGCCTGCGCGAGGGCGTCAGCGTTGCGACCGTGGACGCGTCCTCGTCTTCCACCACGCACGCAGCCCTGGCCCCCGCCCGATAAAGGCGACCAAGCGGGCAGCGCGAGCTGCAGCGGTTTCGACATTGATTTTCTAGGAAAATTCAGTCCGTCCTGGTGGCGGGGGGCGGGATCGAACCGCCGACCTGTGGGTTATGAATCCACCGCTCTAACCATCTGAGCTACCCAGCCATAGCCAGGACGGAGGGGGGTCATACGCCCAAGCGCGCTTCGCATCAAGTCCGGGATGTCATTCCGTCCAGCGCAGCTTCCAAGCGACGTTTGAGTTCATCCGGGCTGTACTGGGTCAACACCAGGCGCCGCGCCGCTCCGGCCAGGCGTCGCGCGGTGTCGCGATCGCTGATCAGTTCGGCCAGAGCCTCGGCCAGACGGTCGGGATCGTCGTCGGGCACGAGCCGGCCATCGACGCCGTCGGTCAGAATCTCCAGAGGGCCTTCGATCTCGCTGGCCACGACCGGGAGGCCCACCGACATCGCCTCAAGCAGGGTCAGTGGAAAGCCTTCCTGGTGCGACGGAAAGGCGAACAGGTCGCCCGTCGCGAGAAAGCCTTGAACATCCTCGGTCCAGCCCTTCAGTGTGACGCAGGATTCCAGGTCGAGCTCGCGGATCAAGCCCTCCAGCCCGGCGCGCGCATCGCCCTCCCCGGCGATTTCGCAGGTCACCTCATAGTCCCAGGCACGCAGTTTGCCGATCGCGTGGATCAGGATGTCGAAGCCCTTCTTGGGATGCAGCCGTCCGGCGGCCACGATGCGGACCGGCCCATCGCCTCTCGTAAACGGAGCGGCTTCGGCCCGAGGCGGCTGAACGGCGTTGGGGACGAACCAGACGTGGTCCTCCGGCGCGCCGCGCGCGATGGCCAGGGCCGCCAGATGCTGGCCGACGCACACATAATGCGCGCCCGGTGTAAGGTCGAAGGAGGGCTTATGCAGGCAGACGGCGCGAACCACGTCCGCCGGCGCGACCTTGTCGAACACCCGCGCCGGGCGCTGGCCGTGGCTGAGGATCAGCGATGGACGAAGGCGCTTGACCAACGCACGGGCGGCGCCGACGGTGATTGGATCCCAGTCCGTCAGTGCGGGCATCACCTCAAGCGGCGGCGTCCGGCTCGCCTGAGCCGCCGCAACCTTGCCGCCCTTGCGCACCACGCCGACACACTGGCCGCCGCGTCGCACGGCCCAGGCCTCAAGGATCGGCTGGTAGTCGAGGAAAACCTGCTCAAGACCGCCCAGGCCCTTACCCAGCATGGCGTGCAGGATGGTGGTCAAGGCGAACTCCGGGAGGCTTACGGGCCGCGACCATCGTGGCGCACGTCCGCCGTGTCAACGCGGGAGCTTGGGCTGGCGATCCGCTTGCGGTGGAAGGCCAGCGTCAGGCGGTCCGAGCCAGCCGCTCGGCCACCGTCTCGCCGATCGCCAGCGAGCTGGTGAGGCCCGGACTTTCGATGCCGAACAGGGCCATCAGGCCGGCAAGACCGTGATCTTCCACGCCCCGCAACTGGAAGTCGGGCTGTGGTTCATCAGGACCATGCAGCTTGGGCCTTACCCCAGCATAGTCAGGGACCAGCTTGTCGGCGGGCAGGCCGGGCCAGAACTTACGGATATAGGCGGCGAAAGCGTCGGCCTTGGTGGGGTCGATCGAATAGTCTGGGGCGGCGACGTACTCCAGATCCGGGCCGAACACAGCCTGACCGCCCATGTCGTTACGGTAGTGCGTCCCCAGCGCCCCGTGGATCGGCGGCGGGTAGATCAGGCGCTGGAACGGCGCTCTGCCGGCCAGCCGGAAATAGACGCCCTTGCCAAAGTGAGCTTTCGGGATCCCCTCGGCGGGAAAGCCCTCGATCCGCGCCGCAACCGCCTGTGACGATAGACCCGGCGCGGTCACCAGAAGGCGGCAGGTCAGGTCGGTCGGTTCCGCGCCACCGGCGCGAACTCGGAATCCGCCGCCGGCCAGAGGCGTGGCGGCCTCGAACGGCGTCGACACCACCACCGCCCCGCCTGCGGCTTCGATCTCACCCTGCAAGGCCAGCATGTAGTCGTGGCTAGCGAACACGCCGCTTTCGGGCGACAGCAGCGCCGCATGGGCGTTGAGGCCAGGCTCCAGCGCCCGCGCCTGCGCGCCGGTCAGGCGCTCCATGCCTTCGACATCATTGGCCAGGGCTTGGTCCCAGATGGCGTCCAGCCGCGCGACCTCGTCCTCCGACGTCGCCACCACCAGCTTGCCGCACTTCTTGTAGGGAACCTTATGGGCGTCGCATAAGGCGTACAGCGCCCGTCGCCCCTGGACGCACAGTTTCGCTTTCAGTGAGCCGGTCGGATAGTAGAGCCCGCCGTGAATGACCTCGGAATTGCGGGACGACACGCCCTCGCCGATGCGCCCCTGCTCCTCCAGGACCGCGACCACCAAGCCTCGCCGGGACAGGGCGTAGCCGCAGGCCAGCCCCACGGCGCCGGCGCCCACGACCACCGCGTCGAAATCGAAATCGCTCATGCGCCCACCTTAGACGAGGCGATCCGATCCGCCAGTCGCGACGACCCCGCACTTATTGACAGCGCTAACAGGCAAGGCATGGTCTGGCGGCTCGACGCCCAGACGTCGCACCCGGGGGGAATGAGAAGATGGACGGCACGCCGGCCGCGCCTGCGCGCAATCTGCTGATCGACACGCTGCGGGCCTTCGCCCTGATCGGCGTCTACATGGTCCACATGTTCGAGCAGTACGAGATCTACTGGGCCGCGCCGAACCAGAACCTGACCCACACGATCTTCACCACCTTCTTCATGGGCAAGGCGTTCAGCCTGCTGACCCTGTGCTTTGGCCTCAGCTTCTTCCTGCTGATGGACAAGGCCGATCGGCGGGGGACCAACTTCTCGGGCCGGTTCGCCTGGCGGATGGTGGTGCTGGCCCTGATCGGCCTGGCCCATAGCCTGATCTATCGCGGCGACATCCTGATGGTGCTGGCGCCGCTGGGTCTGCTGCTGATCCCGTTCTATCGCGCCCCGACCAAGGTGATCCTGACCGTCGCGGCGATCCTGCTGGCCCAGCCCCTGCTGGCCTTCCAGATCATCAGCGCCGCGATGGGCGCGACCTGGGCCAACGCCGCGCCGCATCACTGGGGCGACACCGGCCCGGCCTTCTATCGCACCGCGCCGCTGGAGCAGATGCTGACTTGGAACGTCTGGCAGGGGCAGAGCTTCAAGTGGTGGTTCTTCATCGAGACGGGCCGCCTCTTCCAAATCCTGGCGCTGTTCCTGATCGGCCTGAGCCTGGGCCGCGCCGGGGTGTTCGACGCGCCGGAACGGTTCGTCCGCCAGCGCCGCCGCGCCTTGGTCGCGCTGATCGTGTTCGCGCTCTTGGCCCGCTTTGGCCAAGCCCCGCTGGCCGCCCTGCTGCCCGACGCGACCGCCGCCCCAATGGCGCGCAAGCTGCTGGGGAACCTCATGGGCGGCTGGTTCGACGTCTCGTTGATGGGCGTCTATGTGCTGTTGATCGTCGAGGCCTATCAGGGTGCAGGTCGGAGGCTGCTGGAGCGCCTGGCCCCGATGGGTCGGATGACCCTGACCTTCTACGTCCTGCAGTCGCTGATCTGGGTGCCGGTGTTCTACGGCTTTGGCCTGGGAGCCTGGAAATGGCTGCCGCAGGGAACGGCCTTATGGCTGGGCCTCGGCTTCCTGGTGATCCAGGGCGTGGTGGCGACCTTGTGGTTCAAGCGCTTCCACTACGGTCCGCTGGAGTGGTTCTGGCGCGCGGCGACCTATGGAACGGTGAAGGTGCCGTTTGTGCGGTGAGAGGCTGACGTTTGGGACGACGGCTTGGGGTCAGACTGCAGGCCCCCACCGGACCATGATTCGCATGGTCGTCTGCCCCCATAGGGGGCAGAAGGCGAGCTCCCTTCTTCCCCCTCCGGGGGAGGAGCGCCGAAGGCGCGGAGGGGGCAAGTGTGGGTCGAAAGCAGCCCGCAGCTTCCATCCTCAGTCCGACCTTCCCGGCGAACGCCGGGATCCAGATCGAACCCGCCTGGGGCTAGCCGATGAGCGCCGCATCATGGCGCATCATACCCAGCCGCTGCGGATGAATCTGGACCTCGGCGTTCGCCGGGGAAGTCGGTCTATTTGATCGACGTCGCCCCTACCCCCACTGCGCCCACAGCTTCTCCTCGGCCGCCTTGGCGACCTTCACCGAGGCCTCCTTCACGTGACCGAAGCCGCGGATCTGCTGGGGGATCTCGGCGATCTTCACGGCCAGCGGCACGCTCTCCGGCGAAAGCCCCGCCGCGAGACGGTCCAGACCGGTCTCGTAGGACGCGATCAGGCCGCGCTCCATGCGCCGCTCCTCGGTCTTGCCGAAGATGTCGAGCGCCGTGCCGCGCAGGCCCTTCAGCTTGGCCAGCATCGGGAAGGCCAGGTCCAGCATCCAGCCGCCGAAGGCGATCTTCTTGGGCTTGCCGTCGGCGCCCTTGGGAGCCAGCAGCGGCGGGGCCAGCCAGACCTTGGCCTTGCCGCCCTTGAAGGTCCCGGCCAGCTCAGCCGCGAAGCGACCGTCCGTGTAAAGACGCGCGACCTCGTACTCGTCCTTGTAGGCCATCAACTTGTAGAGGTTCACCGCCGCCGCGCGGGTCAGCGGCAGGGCGGAATCAGCGCCTGAAACGGCCGCTTCCGCCGCCCGCACCTTGGCCACCTTGTCCGCATAGCGCTGGGCGTAGGCGGCGTTCTGATAGGCCGTCAGCTGAGCGATGCGGTGGGCGATCAGAGCGTCCAACGGCATGGTCTCGGGCGTCGGGGTGGTGTCTTCCTTGACCGTCAGGGTCGACGGATCGTGGGCCACACGGCGACCCAGCTCGAAGGCCTGCAGGTTGGCTTCGGCGTCGACGCCGTTCAGCTTGATCGCCCGATAGACCGCGCGGCTGGACAGCGGGATCACGCCGCGCTGCCAGGCGAAGCCCACCATGATCATGTTGGCGTAGATGGCGTCGCCGAACTCGGTCTCAGCCAAACGCTGGGCCGGGCAGGCGTCGAAGGTCCGGGTCGCGCCCTTCACGCGGCGCGCCATGGCCCCGCTGTCGAAGCGCACGTCGCGGCTGGTGACGAAGTCGGCCGTCGGGGCGAAGTCGCTGTTGCCGAAGGCGCGCGTGCGGTCCTTGGCGTAAAGGGACAGGCCCTCGGGGCTGGCTGCCACGAGAAGATCACAAGCGATCAGCACATCGGTGCTGGCGGCAGGCACGCGGCCGCCGACGATCGTCTCCTCGGTCTCGCCGATCTTGACGTGGCTGAACACCGAGCCGCCCTTTTGGGCCAGACCCGTCATGTCGACCACGCTGCCGGCGCGGCCGTCGATGTGGGCGGCCATGGCCAGGATAGAGGCGACCGTGGTGACGCCCGTCCCGCCCACGCCCGTGAACAAGATCTTGCGCACGCCGGTCAGCGGCTCGAACTCGGGCAGCGGCGTCGACTCGGCGGTCAGGGCCGCAGGGGTCTTCTTGGACTGGGCGCTTTCGGCGCCTTCCAGGGTGATGAACGAGGGGCAGAAGCCCTCGACGCAGGAGTAGTCCTGGTTACAGGACGACTGGTTGATCTTGCGCTTGCGGCCAAACTCGGTGGCCAGCGGCTCGACCGACACGCAGTTGGACTTGACCGAGCAGTCGCCGCAACCTTCGCAGACCAGCGGGTTGATAAACACGCGCTGGGTCGCCTTGGGCATCGAGCCGCGCTTGCGGCGACGGCGCTTTTCCGTGGCGCAGGTCTGATCATACAGCAGCACCGTGGTCCCGGGCGTCTCGCGCAGCATCTCCTGCACACGCATCAGGTCCGAGCGCGGGACGATCTCGACGCCCGGCGCCAGATCGTTGACGCCCTCGTAGCGCTTCAGGTCATCGACGACGATCACGGTCGTCTTGACGCCCTCGGCCGCCAGTTGGCGGGTGATCTGGGCGGGGGTGAAGCCGCTCTCGGCGCGCTGGCCGCCGGTCATGGCGACGGCGTCATTATAGAGCAGCTTGTAGGTGATGTTGGTCCCGGCCGCGACGGCGCCGCGAATGGCCAAAGAACCAGAGTGGTTGTAGGTGCCGTCGCCCAGGTTCTGGAACACGTGCTTTTCGCTGGTGAACGGCGCGGCGCCCACCCAGGTCAGCCCCTCGCCGCCCATGTGGGTGTTGAGGTCAGTCATCGGGTCGTTGAACCCGGCCATGTAGTGGCAGCCGATGCCGGCCAGGGCGCGCGAGCCCTCGGGCAGCTTGGTCGAGGTGTTGTGCGGGCAGCCCGAGCAGAAGAACGGCTTGCGGGCCTGGTCGGCGGCGAGGCTGACGGCGGCGACGCCGGCGGCGCTGACGCGGTTCAGATAGGCCTGCGCCCGCTCCATGTGCGGCCCTTGAGGCAGGCGGTCATAGATGGCGAGCGCGATTTCGGCGACCGACAGCGAGCCCAGTTCCGAAAGCAGCGGGCCGCCCTTCTCGTCGGTCTTGCCGATCACGCGCGGCCGCGCCTGGGCGGGAAGATCATAGAGCGCGGCGCGGGCTTGCGGTTCGATCAGGGCGCGCTTGTGCTCGATGACCATCAGGGTCTCGAGGCCGGCGGCGAAGGCGCGCAGGCCCAGCGGCTCCAGCGGCCAGGGCATGCCGACCTTATAGATCGAAACGCCCAGGTCGGCGGCTTCCTGCAAGGTCATGCCCATGGCCGTGAAGGCCTCCAGCACGTCTTTATAGGCCTGCCCCTGGCAGACGATGCCCAGGCGCGCCTTGCCGACCTTCACATGCGAGGCGCCCAGCACCACGCGGTCGATATGGTTGGCGCGCGCGAAGGCCAGGGCCGCCGGGATCTTGTGGAGCCGCATGCGCCGCTCCTTCTCCATCGGCTGGTCCTTCTGGCGGATGCCCAGGCCGCCCGGCGGGAAGGCGAACTCGGGAACCACGATCTGGTGGCGGTCCAGCGAGACGTCGATGGTCACGCCGGAGTCCATGGTGTCGGCCAGGGCGATCATGCCCGTCCACAGGCCCGAGAACCGCGACATCGAAATGCCGAGCAGGCCGTAGTCGAGCACCTCTTGCACGTCGGCCGGCGACAGCACCGGCATCTCGAAGTCCTGGAAGGCGAATTCCGATTGCGACGGGAGGGTCGAGCTCTTGCAGGCGTGGTCGTCGCCAGCCACCGCCAGGACCCCGCCGGTCGGGAAGGTCCCGGCGAAGTTGGCGTGCTTGAAGACATCGCCGGTGCGGTCGACGCCGGGCGCCTTGCCGTACCACATGCCGAACACGCCATCATAAAGCGCGCCCGGGAACAGGTTGGCCTGCTGGCTGCCCCAGACGGCGGTGGCGGCGAGGTCTTCGTTCAGGCCTTCCTGGAAGACGACATCATGCGCGGTGAGAAGCTTCTTGATGCGCGCGGCCTGCTGGTCGAGCCCGCCCAAGGGCGACCCGCGATAGCCCGACAGGTAGCCGCCCGTGTTCAACCCCGCCTTGCGGTCGAGGCGCTTGCGATCCAGCAAGACGCGGAGAAGGGCCTGCACGCCGGTGATGAAGGCGCGACCATCTTCGAGCACATATTTGTCGTCGAGAGTGACTTCCGAGTGCCGCATGGCAAAAATTTTCCTCCCGGGTCTTCTCGCCCGCTACGCAATATCTTATAGAAGCGCGGAAAATGTTTGCCCAAGGCGTGCCCGACTCAGGGGCGCTTTGCGCAAAATCAAAGCGCCAACGCCCTCTGGGGGGAGGAATTTCTTGTCCGAACAACTCGACGCCGTGGATGCCAAGATTCTGGATCTGATCCAACACGACGCCGGACTGTCCGTCGCGGAGATCGCCGAACGCGTCGGTCTGTCGTCCAGCCCCTGCTGGCGCCGGATCAAGCGCCTGGAAGACGCCGGCGTGATCCAGCGCCGCGTCACCATTCTGGACCGTGAAAAGCTGGGCCTGGGCTTCGAGGTGTACTGCACCGTGAAGCTGTCGCTGCCGACCAAGGAAAACCTCGACACCTTCGAACAGGCCGTCGGCAAGTGGGCCGAGGTCGTCCAGTGCGCCACCGTGACCGGCGCGGCCGACTACGAAATGCGGATCGTCACCCGCGACATGCGCGCCTTCGACGAGTTCCTGCGCGACAAGCTGCTGTCGCTGGGCCTGGTGTCGAACATCGAAAGCCGCATCGTCATCCGGGGCGTCAAGAACTCCACCGCCGTGCCGCTGGGCCTGATCAGCCCGTATGTCAGCCCTCTGAGCTGAGGCGAAAGTCGCTTTCCCGCCTTGCGGGGAGCGACATCGCCGCCGCTTTTATCCAAGCACCGACCATAACTCCCCGCTAAACTCCGCGCCACCTCACCGCCGGAGTTCCCATGATCGATCTCGTCTTCGACGCCCGCCGCAAGGACCTCGGCAACTTCGAGGTCGGGCGTGTGCTGCCGTTTCACGCGCATCGTATGGTCGGTCCATTCACCTTCCTGGACCACATGGGCCCGGCGGCGTTCGACCCCGGCTTCGCCAAGAGCGCCGACGTGCGCCCGCACCCGCATATCGGCCTTTCGACCTTGACCTATCTGTTCGAGGGCGAGATCACCCACCGCGACAGCGTGGGCTCGCTGGCCGTGATCAAGCCGAACGAGGTCAACTGGATGACCGCCGGCTCGGGCATCACCCACTCCGAACGCTTCGAGGGGCTGCGCGAGCACGGCGGCCGCATGGACGGCATGCAGGCCTGGGTCGCCCTGCCCAAAGAGTTCGAGGAAGTCGCGCCCAGCTTCACCCATCACGAGGGCTCGGCCGATCTGCCCTATTATGAAAGCGGAGGGCTGAAGGCCCGGCTGATCGCCGGCGAGGCGTTCGGCGCCAAGTCGACCGTGCCGGTGTTTTCCCCGCTCTTTTATGTGCACTGGGAACTGGAGCCCGGTGTCACCGCCGCGCTTCCGGCTGAATATCCCGAGCGGGCCGCCTACATCGCTGCGGGCCGCGTCGAGGTCGATGGCCGAGAGCTCGGCGAAGCCCAGATGGCCGTGTTCACTCCGGGGGAGACGATCGTCTTCAAGGCCCTGGAGCGCTCTACGGTGATGCTCCTGGGCGGCGAGCCGGTGGGCCCGCGCTTTATCGAGTGGAATTTCGTCTCCTCGTCCAAGGACCGTATCGAACAGGCCAAGGCCGACTGGAAGGCCGGCCGCATGAAGCTGCCCGACCTCGACCACGACGAGTTCATCCCGCTGCCCGAAGGTCCGCCGCCGCCGGCCAACCCGATGTCGTGACAAGCTTGGCAACCCAATGGCGACGTTCGGATTACTCCCTTGCCCGGCGCTAGGCCGGGGCTGGGAGGAGACGCTGATGCGTATCGTAACGATCGCGGCCGTTGCCGCTATGGGCCTGACGTTGATGGCCTGCGAGAACAAGGCCGAGAAGGCCCAGGAGGCCACCGTCGAAAGCGCGGCCGCCGCCAGTCAGGCCGCTGCCGCGTCCCAGGCCGCGACCCAGGCGGCAAACGCAACGGCTGACGCCACTGCAGCGGGAACCGAAGCGTCAATGGAAGCTGCAGGCGACGCCGCCGCCGCCGCTGGCAAGGCCGCCGAAAAGGCCGGTGACGCCGCCGAGAAGGCCGGCGAGAAGGCTAAGGACGCCGCCCACTAGGTTGCATCAGCCGCCGGTCGCTCCAAAGAGCGGCCGGCTACATCGTACGATGCTTGGCCTTTGTCGCCTCATCCAACCGCAGGAACCGCGCGGCATTGTTGTAGAGGATATCCCGCTTCTGTTCAGCAGACAGAAACGGAGCCTCCTCGATCACAGCGATCGAGCGCTCGATCGTTTCAGGCCATACCATCTGGTCGGAACCGAACATGATCCGCTCGCCGAAGCCCGCGTCCACCAGCGCCTGCAGGTAACGATAGAAGGCCGGGCGGGGCTGCGTGTAGACGATCACGCCGGTGTCCAAATAGACCTGCGGATGGGCGTAGAGCAGGGCCAGAGTGTCGTCGAGCATCGGAAAGCCGGCGTGCATGACGTTGACGCGCAACTTGGGATGCTTGACCAGCACATCCTCCAGCAACAGCGGACTGCTGAGCCGGGCGCGGTAGCCGGAGCCCGGAACGTAGGCCATGCCGGGCGGGCCGGGGCCGATATGGATCGCCACCGGCAAGTCGAGGGCCTCGGCGGTGGCCCAGAGGTTTTCCAGACGCGGATCGTTCGGCGCTATGCCCTCGTACTCGAAGCCCAGCTCGCCGATCACCGCCAGCTTGCCGGCCGCCTTGGCCTGAGCGAACTCCTCCAGCATCACCTTGGGCTTGCCTAACTCGGCGTCGGCCGGGATCAGGCCCGGGAGCACCCGGTCGGGGGCCAAGGCCTGCCACGCCATCACGCGCTTGTAGGAACCGCTGACGACCCCGATGATGTTGCGCTTCCGCATGATCGCCAGGGTCTTGTCGCGGATCTCATCCTCGCTGGTCGGCGACCAGATCGGGTCGGCGCAAGTCGGGTGCTTGAACATCCCCATAAGGCCGTCCGTCCAGGGCTGGCGCTGATCCCAGGTCGGCATGGGATTGATCGGCGTGCACATGGCCAGAGGCGGCGGACCCTGACTGTCGGCGGGCAAGGCATGCAGGTGCATGTCGATGATCGGGTCGGCCGCGCGGGCCGGAGCGGCTAACAGAGCGGCGCCAGCAAGCGCCATCAGTATAGATGTGAATCGCATCGTTCCCCCGAGAAGGCGCACGCGGATCGCGCTCCGATATGGAGAAACGCCGTTCGACGACCGATCACCAATGAAACTGAATCGCGCGCCACAGTAAAACCCGCCGGAGACGACGTGGACATCCGCAGACAGACGCGCCAGCCTGACCATCACCGCCTTGACCCCGCCGCGCGCACGCCCGATGACATGCCCATGACCGACACCGCCTTCGCCGACTTCGTTCGTGGCCTGCCCAAGGCCGAGCTGCATATGCACATTGAGGGCAGCCTCGAGCCCGAGCTGATGTTCGAGCTGGCCAAGCGCAACGGGATCACCCTGCCCTTCGCCTCGGTGGAGGAAATCCGCGCGGCCTACGATTTCTCGAACCTGCAGGACTTCCTGGACATCTATTACCAGGGCGCCGGGGTGCTGATCACGGAGGCCGACTTCAAGGATCTGGCGCTCGCTTACTTCAAGCGGTTGGCGGCCGACGGCGGAACCCACGCCGAGATTTTCTTCGATCCGCAGACCCATACCGACCGGGGTATCGCCCTCGACACCGTCATGAAGGGCCTGCTGGCCGGCATGGACGAGGCCGAGAAAACCCTGGGCGTCACCTCCAAGCTGATCCTTTGCTTCCTCCGCCACCTCTCCGAGGAGGCTGCGTTCGCAACCCTCGAGCAGGCCAAGCCCTGGCTCTCGCACCTGGCGGGCGTGGGTCTCGACAGCTCCGAAGTCGGCCATCCGCCGGCCAAGTTCGCTCGGGTGCTGCAAGCCTCGCGCGACTTGGGGCTCAAGGTCGTGGCGCACGCCGGCGAAGAGGGCCCGCCCGACTATGTCTGGGAAGCCATCGATCTGGTGAAGGTCGACCGGATCGACCACGGCAACCGCGCCCTGGAGGATGAGACCCTGACCGCGCGTCTCGTGAAGGACGGGATCACTCTGACCGTCTGCCCGCTCTCGAACCTGAAACTCTGCGGCGTGCCGAGCCTGGATGTGCATCCGCTCAAGCGCATGCTGAACCTGGGCCTGAAGGCCACGGTGAACTCGGACGATCCTGCCTATTTCGGCGGCTATCTGCTGGAAAACTATCTGGCGACCGCGAACGCCGTGGGCCTGACCCGCGACGACGTCGTCACCCTGGCCAAGAACAGCTTCGCCGGCTCGTTCCTCACCGACGCCGAGAAGGCCGAGCGGATCGCGAAGGTCGAGGCCTACGCGGCGGCGCACTAGCCGATGGCCGTCGTCGCCGCCCAGGCCTACGTCGCCGGCAAGCCGGTCCGGGCTCTCGGCTTCGAAACGCCCGAAAGCCTTGCGCCGCGCGATGACGAGTTCATCTGGATCGGCCTTGTCGATCCGGACGAAGCCGAGCTTCGGACCCTGCAGGCGGTGTTCGGCCTGCACCCGCTGGCGGTTGAGGACGCGCTGAACGCCCGACAGACACCCAAGGTCGATGTCTATGGCGACCAGCTGTTCGTGGTCGCCAAGACCGCCCATCTGGAAGGCGATCATATCGGCTATGGCGAAACGGACTTTTTCGTCGGCCGCCAGCATCTGATCACCGTGCGCCACGGCTCAGCGCGGGCGCATACCGAGCTCCGCGCCCAACTTGAAGCCGCTCCCGGCCTTCTGGCGCATGGCGTCGACTATGTGTTGCACGCGGTGCTCGACTTCATCGTCGACGGCTACATGCCGATCGTCGACCAGATCGAGGAAGACCTTCAGGCCTTCGAGCGACGCGCGCTGGACGCCTTTCTGACCCGCGCCGAGATCGCCCGCATCTTCAATCTCCGCCGCACCCTGATGAAGTTCAAGAAACTGCTGGGTCCGATGGCGCAGGTGACCAGCGCGCTTGAGCATCACGATCTGCCCTGCATCGACACCGAAGTCCGCGCCTATTTCCGCGACGTCCGCGACCACATCCAGCGCACTGAGATCCTGGTCGACGGCCTGCGTGAAGTACTGACCTCCGTGTTCGAAATCGCCAGCCTGCTGGAGCAGCAGCGCCAGGGGGTTATCACCCGCCAGCTCGCCGCCTGGGCCGCGATCCTGGCGGTGCCCACCGCTATCGCCGGCGTCTATGGGATGAACTTCGAGCACATGCCCGAGCTCAAGTGGGCCTATGGCTATCCGACGGTGCTGGCCGGGATCGCGGTGATCTGCGGCCTTCTGTATAGGCGTTTCAAGCGGGTGGGCTGGCTCTAGGCGGCCTCGCAAACCTCGATGATCTCGTGATGCCGCGCGGCGTCGATCCCGTCGCGCTGCTCTTGGGCCAGCCGGCTCTTGTCGCCCTCTGGCAGCATAAGGCTCGGCCGCTCATCGGGGGACTGGAACTGGATCAACAGGCGCGTGCCCAATGTCGTGCCAGGATAGGGCGCCAGCCTGTTGGCCAGCTTGGCCGGATGCGGCGGCTCTTCGCGCCCGTCCTCCTCGTAAAGCTCAAGATAGCGCTGGAACACGTCAGCATCGACCTCGGCCCACGCGCCCCAGCCGAAATAGTCGTCCTCGCCCTTCAACGGCACGGGTAGAATGCAGCGAATGAAGTAGCGATCGCCCCATTGGCAGAGGTCGTCGTCGTAACGCACCTGCGCGTCTAGTTCGGCCTCCGGCAAGGCGAAGACCTCGTCGGGAAGGGCAAAGCCCCAGTCTAGGGAAAGCGGCTCTGGTGGGGCCTCAGCCATCGGACCTCTCGGCGTGAAAACGACGCGCCGATGCTTAGGACAAGTGGGCTCCCGCCTCTAGAGCGCGTTCGGTTTAAGCGTGAGCGGCTGAACCGCTCGAACGCGCTCTAAGCGTATGAAATAGATCCTGTTTATCTGGTTTAGATGGTCCCATCTAAACCAGAAAGGCTCTACCCCACCGCGTCGCGCAGAGCGTCGCAGAGGCGGTCGAGGCCTTCGATGTCGAGGTTGGGGTCCAGGACCACCACGACGGTCGAGGCGGCGAGGTGATTGGCGTTGGGGGTGTCGTCGGCGAAAAGCGTGCGATCGCGGACCGAGCAGCTGGCCGGCACGCCGGCCGCCTGGAGCTTCCAAGCCACCGCGCCGGCGTCGTCGGTCGGCAGGCTCAAGGCGCAGAGCGGCGAAATCCAGCTCATGCCCCAGCCCGGCTGAAAGCCGACGCCGCTGTCCAGCAGCAGGACCCGCAGTTGCTGCGCGGTTCCGCACAGACGCTGACGCAGGCCAGGCCAGGCGGCGAGACCGTCGTCGCCCTCGAACGGCGCAGCCTCGACGGCGTTGACGGGGGTGGCGTCCTCGCAGGCCAGGAACACGCCTTGGCCGCTGGGCAGCCCCACCAGAACAGGCACTGGCGCGTCGATGATGACGTCGAAGGCCCCGTGGGCGTCGACCAGGATCGGCAGCCCCGTCTCGTGACGGAAGGCGGCCCAGGCCCGCATGTCCGGCGCGCGCCCATGGGCGGCGGCCGGAACGATCGCCTCAAGCGGTCCCGGCGCCTCGGGCAGGCGCTCGCGCAAATGATCTGTGTCGAACATCGCGCTGAACGGGTCGACATCGACCAGCCAGGCCTTGAGGCCGGCGGCGGCGACCCCGGCGAGCGTCTCCGGATCGGCCAGGGCCGAGACGACGCAGACGCCGCCCTCGCGTACGCCCAGCGCCTTCAAGGTCGCGGCGGTGGCCTCTACCCGGGCGGCGAAGGCGCGGGCGGCGACGGGTCGGGCGAAACGGGCGGCCAGACGCCGTTCCAGATCGGAGGCATGACCAGCGGCGGCCAGCGCCTGGCTGACAGCGTCAAAGTCGATCGGCAGACCCGAGGCGCGAATGAGGCTTCTGGCCTCGCGCGCTAGGTCGGCGAAGACATCAATCGGAGCGGCGACGGGCTTCGGGCGCATGAGCTTGAACGCAATCCACGACGAACCGGGCGACCTGATGGCCGCACCATATGGTTAAGCAACCGTATTCATCGATTCCGCCCGCCCTAATGCGGCGCGCGGTCGCGGCAAAAAGCGCCGCATGACGCTACTCAGTAGGCGACTTCTGCCATGAGTCGCGCAGTTCGCGCTTCAGGACCTTGCCGATGTGGCTTCGGGGCAGGCTGTCGACGATCACCACCTCGGCAAGGCGCTGGGTCTTGCCGACCTGACCGTTGACGAAGGTCTTGATGTCTTCGCCCACCGCCGTTTGTCCGCTCTTCAGAGCGACGAAGGCGACCGGCGTCTCGCCCCAGGCGTCCGAAGGCACACCGACCACTGCGGCCTCGACCACCGCCGGATGCTGCACCAGCACGGCCTCCAGGTCGGACGGATAGATGTTGAACCCGCCGCTGATGATCATGTCCTTCTTGCGGTCCATCAGCGTGAGGAAGCCCTCCTCGTCGAACCGGCCGACATCGCCTGTGCGGATGAAGGTCCAGCCCTCCGGCGAGACCCAGGTCGCCTCGGCGGTCTTGTCCGGCCGGCCGAAATAGCCGTTCATCATTGCGGGCGACCGCCCCACGATCTCGCCGACCACGCCCGGCCCAACCTGGACGCCGTCTTCGTCGATCAGGCGAATGTCGTGGCCTGGCGCGGGCCTACCGACCGTGTGCAGCTTGTCGGGGTGCTCGTGCGCCATGAGGATGCAGGTGCCGCCGCCCTCGGTCATGCCGAAGTACTCGACCAGGCCGCCGGGCCAACGCTTGAGCACCTGGGCCTTCAGCTCGGCGGCGAACGGCGCGCTGGTGCAGAACTTCAGGTGGGTCGTCGACAGGTCGTAACGGTCGAAGTCGGGATGCTCCATCAGCCGCCGATACTGCACCGGCACCAGCATGGTGTGGGTCATGCGATGCTTCTGCGCCAGCTCAAGATAGCGCACGGTGTCGAACTTCTTCATCAGTACGACCGTGCCGCCGCCCGCCAGCGTCGGGAAGAAGCAGACCAGGGTCGTGTTCGAATACAGCGGCGTCGATAGAAGGCTGACCGCCTCGAGACCGTAACCGACCGCGTCACCCCGGAAGACGTGCTTCCAGCGCATGCCGTGCGACTGGACGATGCCCTTGGGCGTGCCCGTCGTGCCGCTGGAATAGATGATGTTGAACGGGTGATCTGGACCGATGTCGACCGGCGCCGGCTGGGCGCCCACGGGCGCGAGCCAGGACTCGAAGGCCTCGCCAGCCTCTGCCCCGTCCAGGGCGATGTGGCGGACCGGAATCGGCGCGGACGTCTGGGCCCCGGCGACGCCCGCATCCAGGAAGAACAGCTTGGCGGCGCAGTCGGCGACCATCACCGCGATCGACTCCGGCGTCGAAGACGGCGCGATGGGGGCGACCGCGACCCCCGCCCTCAGTCCGCCGAGAAACACCGCCGCATAGGGGATCGAAGACAAGGCGCAGACGGCGATCGCTTCACCCGGCGCCACCCCGTCGCGCTGGAGCGCTGCGGCGACACGGTCGACCAGCGCGTCAAACTCGGCGTAGGTGACGGCCTCGCCGGTCTCCATGATCACGGCCGGATGGCTGGGGGCCTCCCCGGCGCGGATGCGGAGGATATCCCCCATCACGCCGTAGTCGGCGGACATCATGGCGGCGATGGTGGACATGGGCTCTTCTCCAAAGCGCAGAAAACCCGTGTCATCCCGGGCGGCGAAGCCGACCCGGGACCCAGGGGCCAAGCGCGATGCGTGCCCCTGGGTCCCGGCTCTCCGTTAAGCTGCCGCCGGGATGACACGCTAGTTCCGAAGCTGAAAGACTGCGATCAGGCGTCCTTGAAGCCCTTGCCTTCGGCAACCAGGCGCTCCAGCAGGGCCGAGGGCTTGAAGTCGTCGCCCAACTCGGCGTGGAACTGCTTCATCTTGGCCAGGACCTTGTCGAGGCCAACCAGTTCGCCCCAGAACATCGGGCCGCCGCTATAGACCGGCCAGCCATAGCCGTTGATCCAGACGATATCGATGTCGGAGGCCCGGATAGCCTTGCCTTCCTCAAGGATCTTCGCGCCCTCGTTGACCATCGGATAGAGGCAGCGCTCCAGGATCTCCTGGTCGCTGATCGCGCGGCGCTGGATCTGGCGCTTCTCGGCGAAGTCGCGGATGACCGCCTCGACGACCGGCGAGGGCTTGGCGTTGCGGTTCTCGTCGTAGTCGTAGAAGCCCTTGCCGTTCTTCTGGCCGCGACGGTCCATCTCGCACAGCACTTCGCGCACGGTCGAGGAACTGGTCTTGGCCGGATCCCAGCCGATGTCGAGACCGGCCAGATCGCTCATGGCGAAGGGGCCCATCGGCAGGCCGAAGTCATACAGCACCCGGTCGACGTCCCAGGGCATCGCGCCTTCCAGGATCAGCTTCTGGGCCTCGCGCTGGCGCTGGGCCAGCATGCGGTTGCCGACGAACCCGTAGCAGACGCCGACCAGCACCGGCACCTTGCCGATGGTCTTGCTGAGCTTCATGCAGGTGGCGATGACCTCCTTGGAGGTCGCATCACCGCGCACCAGCTCCAGCAGGCGCATGACATTGGCCGGCGAGAAGAAGTGCGTGCCGATCACGCTTTCCGGACGACTGGTCACGGCCGCGATCTCGTTGACGTCGAGATAGGAGGTATTGGTGGCCAGGATCGCGCCGGGCTTGGCGATCTTGTCCAGCTTGGTGAAGACCTCCTTCTTGATCGCCATCAGCTCGAACACGGCCTCGATAATCATGTCGCAGTCGGCCAGCGCCTCCATCTCCATGGAGGGGGTCAGCAGCGCCATGCGCTTTTCGACGTCGTCCTGGGTCAGGCGCCCCTTCTTGGCGGTGTTCTCGTAGTTCTTGCGGATGATCCCGACGCCGCGCTCAAGGTTCTCCTGCTTGGCTTCGATGATCGTCACCGGGATGCCGGCGTTGAGGAAGTTCATGGCGATGCCGCCGCCCATGGTGCCGGCCCCGATGACGCCGACCTTCTTCACGGGGATGGTCGGGGTGTCGTCCGGCACGTCCGGGATTTTGGCGGCCTGGCGCTCGGCGAAGAAGACATAGCGCTGGGCGGCCGACTGGCTGCCGGTCATCAGCTCCATGAACAGCTTGCGCTCGGCCTTCAGGCCTTCGTCGAAGGGCAGGTTCACCGCCGCCTCGATGCACTTGATGTTATTTTCCGGGGCCATGAAGCCACGGAACTTCTTGCCGTTAGCCTTGCGGAAGGCCTCGAAGATCTCGGGCTTGCCGCGCGCGGCCTCGACCTTGTCGTTCAGGTCGCGGACCTTCTTGAGCGGACGGTTCTCGGCCAGCACCGTCTTGGCGAAGGCGATCGCGCCCTCGCGCAGCTTGCCTTCCTCGACCAGCTCATCGAACAGGCCCATGGCGTGCGCGGCCTTGGCTGGCACATGCTGACCGCTGGTGACCATCTCCAGCGCCTTCTCGACGCCGACGATGCGCGGCAGACGCTGGGTGCCGCCGGCGCCGGGCAGCAGGCCGATGTTCACTTCCGGCAGGCCAGCCTTGGCCGAGGGAACGGCGACGCGGTAGTTGGCCACCAGCGCCACTTCCAGACCACCGCCCAGCGCGGTGCCGTGGATCGCAGCGATCACCGGCTTTGGCGAGTTCTCGATCGTGTTCTGGACGTCCTGCAACGACGGGCCGGTCATGGCCTTGCCGAACTCGGTGATGTCGGCGCCGGCGATGAAGGTCTTGCCCTCGCAGATCAGCACGATGGCCTTGACGGCCGGATCGGCGATCGCGGCGTCAAACGCGCCCGCCAGGCCTTCGCGCACGGCGGCCGACAGTGCGTTGACCGGCGGAGAGTTCAGCGTGACGACGCCGATGTCGCCTTCGACGGAAAAATCGGTGACGGCGTTGATCGCGGCCATGGCGGCTTCCACCCCTGTTTCTTGGTTTGAACGGTTGTTTGACCGCAGCGTGCATGCTCCGTCACGGATGTCCAGACCTACGCGACGGCGCCCATTTCAGAGGCGCCGCCTGTTGACGGCCCGAACGCCATACTACAAATTCGAAATCAGAAGTTCGGCCGAGATTATCCGTGGGGGCGGAGGCGGCGCCGGGGGGCTGACCGGCGCCGCACCCGTCTGAAATCCAGAGAGAATGATCCGTGCCGGGGAGGGCGTTCGCGGGATTTCATGGGCTTTGGACGCGCCTTGCACGCGTCCTGACGTTTCGAAGTCGGTGGATTTCGCGAGCGTGACGTATTGCTCGCAATGCGTCGGACTTTGGTAAAGCGCAACTCGGCGCGGGAGCCCCTCCCGCGCCGTTTTCTTATCCGTGATAAAGCGCCTATCCGGCGCTTTCAGTGAAGCTCGAATAGACCAGGGTCCGCAGCTCGCGCCGGATCGGGTACGAGGTGGACGGCATCAGCTGAGTCATGAACACCACGGCGAGATCCTCGACCGGATCGATCCAGAACGCCGTCGAGGCCATGCCGCCCCAGAAATACTCGCCGTGCGAGCCCAGGTTCTTAGTTCGCGCCTGATCGATGGTCATGGCGAAGCCGAGGCCAAAGCCCAGACCTTCGAAGACCGCCTCGCTGAACAGCGACTTGGAGGCCTGCACCAGCTCCTGCCCTCCCGGAATGTGGTTCATGGTCATCAGCTGGATCGTCTTGGGACTGAGCAGGCGCACCCCATCCAGCTCGCCGCCATTCAGCAGCATGCGGCAGAAGCGCATGTAGTCGTCGGCCGTCGAGACCAGACCGCCGCCGCCCGACTTGACAGACGGGTCCGACAGGTACCGGCTCTTCTCAGGATCGTCCTGCAGCACGACCTTGCCCGACGGGGTCAGGGCGTAGCAGGCGGTGAAGCGCTCGCGCTGGCCTTCCGGCACGAAGAAGCCGGTATCGACCATCTTCAGCGGATCGAAGATCCGGGTCTTCAAGAACACGTCAAACGGCATGCCCGAGATCACCTCGACCAGATAGCCGAGCACGTCCGTCGAGACCGAATAGTTCCAGGCTTCGCCCGGCGAGAACTCCAGCGGCACCGTACCGAGGGTCTCGACGAAGGTCTTCAGGCCGCCTTCGCTGTCGACGCCATCGAGTTTCAGCTTGCGATAGGCCGCGTCGACATTGGTCCGCTGCTGAAAGCCGTAGGTCAGGCCAGAAGTGTGGCGCAGGAGGTCGATGGTGCGCATCGGCTCCTTGGTACGGGTCGTCTGAAAGGCGCCGGCGACGCCGGCCTGGAAGACGCCGAGATCACGCCAAGCCGGTATGAAGCGGTGCACCGGATCATCAAGCGAGGCCAACCCCTCCTCGACCAGCATCATGAAGGCCACGCTGGTGATGGGCTTGGTCATGGAATAGATGCGAAACAGGCTGTCAGCCTTCAGCGGCTTGCCGCGTTCGACATCCGCGCTTCCCAAGACTGAGGTATAGGCCAGCTGCCCGCGTCGCCAGACTTGGGTCAAGGCGCAAGGCAGTTTTCCCGAGTCGATGTACTTGGCCTGGATGAAACTTTCGATGCGCTTCAGGCGCTCCGACGACAGTCCTACGGCTTCCGGCGTGCTCAACGTCCTGTTCTCCCCTACTTTCACGTCTTGATTGGCTCGGACCAGGACTCGCGCCGAGGCGTTATGCCGCAACGTAAACTTTACCCAACCCTGCGCATTATCGATTGAAAACGAGCCAAGCGGGATGGGCAAGTACTTGGATACCGAGGCTGCCGCGAGAATCGAAGCCGCCGCGGCTGACTGGTTCTTCCAGAACAGTCTCGAGATGTTCGTTGTCCTGCGCGACAGTCGGATCATCCGCGTCAATTCGGCCTGGACCCGGCTAACGGGCTGGTCGGCCGATGAGACCGTCGGTCGTCAGGTTCGCGACTTCTTCCATCTGCACGACACCGAGGTGCTGACCGCCGCCGGAACGGCGCTGATGACCGTGGGCTACGCTCGTAGCGAGAACCGCCTCGCGCGCAAGGGCGGCGGTTGGCTGTGGGTGCGTTCGCAATCCACGGTCCTGGAGGGCGGCGGCCAATTGATCGTCTTCCAGGACATCAGCGAAGACCGCGCCCGCGAAAGCGCCCGACTGCAGGCCGAACGCTCCAACGAACTGCTGCGGAACGCCGCGGGCGTCTATGTCTGGCGGTTCAATCCGCGCAAGGGCGTCTACGTCTTCGACCAGGACATCCCCACCCCCAGCGCTCCGGAAGGCGGTGTGCGGACCATGACGGTGGCGGAGATGACCTTGTCGATCCACGCCGAGGATCGAGAACGGGTCTGGGAGGCCTTTTCGAAGTGCCTGCAGACCGGGGAGCATGTCGAGGTCGACTACCGATATCTCGATCCCGCCACCAAGGCCTGGGCGCATATGCACGCGGCATGGCGCGGCGTCCGTGGATCGAGTCCGGATGCCTATGACATCATCGGCATCAGCCAGAACGTGTCGGAACTGGTCGAGGCGCGCGACGCCGCGCTCGCCGCCGCTGACGCAAAGTCACAGTTTCTCGCCAATATGAGCCACGAGATCCGCACGCCCATGAACGGCGTCTTGGGCGTGCTGCACCTGCTGAAGAGCGAGAAGCTTTCCGAAGACGGCCGCCGCCTGCTGACCGAGGCCTTGAGTTGCGGCGAGATGCTCTCGGAACTTCTGAACGACATCATCGACTTCTCGAAAATCGAAGCGGGCAAGCTGGAACTTTCGACCGAGCCGGTTTGCCCCGCCGTGCTGTTGCGCGGGGTGGCCGACATGCTGCGGCCGCAGGCGGAGGCCAAGGGCCTTTATCTGCGGGTCGAGACCCCAGATGATCTGGGCTGGGCCGCGACCGATCCGCTTCGCCTGCGTCAGGCCTTGTTCAACCTGATCGGCAACGCGGTGAAGTTCACGCTGAGCGGCGGCATCGTCGCACGACTGTCCGGTCGGCGGCTCGATAGTCCCGACGGGGGACGGCTGCGGCTGCGTTTCGAAATCGACGACACGGGCGTTGGCATCGGCGAAGCGGCGGGCGCGCGGCTGTTCGAGCGCTTCCGCCAAGGCGATGGTTCGACCACCCGGCGGTTTGGCGGATCGGGCCTGGGCCTGGCCATCTGCCGACGGCTGGCCGAACTGATGGGCGGTGAGGTCGGCTTTGAAAGCCAACTGGGCATGGGCTCGACCTTCTGGCTCGAGGTCGAGGCCCTGGCCTGCGAGCGTCCTGACCAGGGCGCCGAGGAAGCTGATGAACCTCTGTTCGAAGGGCTCCGCGTCCTGGTCGTCGAAGACAACGCTACAAACCGCCTGATCGCGACCCGGATGCTCGAGGCGTTGGGCGCTCGGGTGAAAACGGCGGAGGACGGGCGGCAGGGAGTCGCCGCCGCCGGGGAAGGCTTTGACCTGATCCTGATGGACATCCAGATGCCGGGTATGGACGGTGTTGAAGCCACGCAGCGGATCCGCGCGATGAAAGGCTCCGTCGGCGCCGTGCCGATCTTGGCCATGACCGCCAACGCCATGGCGCATCAGCGCGCCAGCTATCTGGCCGCTGGCATGGACGGCGCGATCGCCAAACCGCTGTCTCCTGCGGCCCTGGCTCGAACGATCGCCGTCGCGCTGACCACCGAGCGCCAGGCTGTGCGCAGAGTTTGCTAGGGTCCGTCTGGCATAGATAGCCTTCGCCGCGCGCGACTATCCAGGCCGCAGAAACCATCCGCCTTGCAATAATCCTGACAAACCGTGGCGCTAGGCAGCCCCTACGGTCCCGCAACGGACGATGTCGGCCTTTAAGCTGGCCCGATGGACGCCTAGATTGGACACTAGAGTCCAGTGGCCGGCGCGACCGTCGGTTGTCGTGGGACTCCGGGGATCTAGAGGCGATGGACGACGGTCGGATCGCGGGCGCAGCGACAGCGCGCTACGCGCGGAAAAAGGAGACGATCCTGGCGGCGGCCACGGCGATCCTCAACCGCCAGGGCGTTCGCGGCATGACTCTGGCCGACGTGGCCGCCAGCGTCGGCCTCAACACCACCAGCGTCACCTACTACTACCGCAAGAAGGACGATCTGGCCGCCGCCTGCTTCATGCGCGGCCTGGAACGGTTCGAGGCCATGGTCGAGGAAGCCGCCGCCGAAGGCGCGCCCGCCCAGCGCATCGTCAAGTTCCTCGAACTCTATCTCGACCTCAATCGCCGCGTGCGCCTCGGCGAGGCGACGCCCCTCACAAGCTTCGCCGAGATCAAGGCTTTGAAGGAGCCGCTACGCGGTTCGGTCATCGGCGTGTTCAACGATCTGTTCCGGCGCGTCAGGAGCTTCTTCGACGATCCTTCCCTGGCGCATCTCGACAAACGCCAGCGCAACGCGCGCACCCATCTCTTGATGGAGCAGGTGTTCTGGTCGGGCCGTTGGCTGCGCCGCTACGACGTCGAGGACTATGGCCGGGTGCTGGAGCGGATGAGCGACATCCTGCTGAACGGCCTGCACGTCCCGGGCGGCGCGTGGCGGCCGATGCCCCTGCCCGATCCAACGCCCCTTTCGCCCGAAGGTCTGGAGTGGCGTGAGACGTTCCTGGTCGCCGCCACGCGACTGATCAACCAGCGCGGCTACCGCGGCGCTTCGGTGGAGGACATCTCGGCCGCCCTGAACGTGACCAAGGGATCATTCTATCACCACCACGAGGACAAGGACGCCCTGGTGGCCGAGTGCTTCGAGCGGACCTTCACCGTCACGCGCCGCTCGCAGCTGGACGCCCGCGCGCTGCCGGCGGACCGCTGGACGCAGCTTGTTTCCACGGCTGCGGGCCTGACGACATACCAGCTGTCCGAGCACGGCCCCCTACTGCGGGCTTCGTCGCTGGGCGCCTTGCCCGAACCGCTGCGCGGCGACATGGCCGACGGCTACATGCGCGGGTGGCAGCGCTTCGCCTCGATCATTTCGGACGGCATCGCCGACGGATCGATCCGGGCGATCGATCCCAGCATCGCCGCTCACATGATCAATTCGATGCTGAACGCCGCTGCGTCACTGGAGGCCTGGGTTCCCGGACTGGAGCGGGAAGAGGCGGCGGATCTTTTCGCGCGGCCGCTGTTGACCGGCGTGCTCTCCTGATCGCCTCGGTCACGCCCGATTAACCATAGGGCGCCCAAGCGCTCGGGCGGCTGCTAAATTCGAGCGACTGATTCGCTTGAAGTCGTGCGACATGACGACGATCAACCCGTACACGTCGACCTATACGTCTGGCCTGACCGCCGGCCAGACGGCGGCGCAGCGCGCCAGTCAGGCAGCCGCCCAGGCCAAGACGCGCGACCAGAGCGAAACGATCAACACCCCCGCGGTGAACGTCACGCTCTCCCCAGCCGCCCAGGCCGCGCTCAAAGCCCAGACCGACTCCCGGACGATCGAGACGGTCGTGTCCGAGGCCCGGACGGCGATCAATGCGCGCCTGAAAGCGGCCGGCGCCACGAGCGCGCTAAAGGACGGAAACGCGACGATCGATCTCTCGTCTCTGGATCGTCGGACCCTGTTCGCGGTGGCCAGCAACAAGGGCGGCCAGTTCCCGATCGAACAGCAGGTGGTCGCCAGCCTGACGCTCAAGTCGCGGCAAGACAGCGTCCTCGCAAGCCCCGCCGCCCAGGCGCGACTGACCGGCGACTATGCCAGCCTCTATCAGGCCGCGCTCGATCACCTCGACACTGCGGGTCCGGAAGAGAAGGCTTCCGCCGCGTGGACCCAGGAGCACGACGCTTTGGTCGAGGGACGCAAGCAGGCCCTGGCTCGGCCCGGCCTAGCGCCCGCCGGGATCGCGCATGACAGCGTCGCGGCCTACATGACCGAGACGGGCAGCGCGGTGGCCGGCGCCAAGACCCGGGAGTTCGGTAAGCTGGCTGCCGACGTGCGCGCCGCGCTGGACAAGCAGTACGCCCTGGCCTTCCAGCCGGATGCGGCGAAAGACCCCAACAGCGGCGAGATCGACTTCCGCCGTTTCGACGACCGCTCGCTGTCCGCCATCGCCCTCAACAAGGACGAGCTGTTTTCTCCGCACGAGATCACGCAAGCCAAGGCCGAGATTCGCACGCGCGACAGCGCCGCCATCAAGGCCAGCTACCAGTCCACGGCCGAGGACGCGGGCGGCTTTGGCAAGGCGATGATCACGCGCTACGCCGCCATGACCGCCGAGGAGCGCGAGGCGGGCGGCTGGACCGCCGACATCTACGCCAGGATGGTCGAGTTGCAGTCCGCGCGCGACAAGCTGGCCCAGATGTTCAACGCGGATGGCTCGTTGGCCGGCCCCGCGAGCCTGCTGGACTGGCTCTAGACGCCCGCGGCAGGCTTCGGCCGCGCTTGCTCCCAACGACATCTCAAGAAGACGGCGCGTCCTTGTGTAAGGACGCGCCGCGAGTTCCCACAAAACGCCGAGGAACTAGAACTTCTTGCGCAGGCCCACCTTGTAGGTGCGGCCCAGCGGATCGCCGGTGAACGGGTCGTAGCCCAGGTCGAGACGGGCGTAGGACGGGTCCTTGTCGAAGATGTTGGTTATCGCCAGGGTCGCCGTGGTGTCCCAAGGCAGGAAGACGCGATAGGCGAGGTTGGTCAGGACCTGCTTTTCGATCTTCTTGCCCGCGCTGACCGTGACGCCGGCGCCGGTAGTGTCCTTGTAGGCGTTGGCCGCGAAGGGCGCGGTGCGCTGGTCGGTGTAGGAGCCGATGTAGTGGACCGACAGACGCAGGTTGTGCGGCCCGGAGTTCCATTCAGCATAGGCGTCGCCCTTCCACTTCGGGATGGGCACCACCGTCGTCTGATAGTTCAGGAGGCCCACGGCGTCGAAAGCCTTCTCGACCGTGATGCCTTCCACCTGGGTGGCGCCGACCTTGTATTTCTGGATGTAGGTGGCGGAGCCGCCGATCGAGATGTCGCCGCCCATCACCTCACGGAACCGATAGTCGGCCGAGAAGTCGAAGCCGGCGTTCTTCACCGGCGCGCCGTTGATGTAGTTGGTGCGCAGGCGCGCGATGCTGGTCGTCGGAGTCGCGCAGGAGCCGGTGAAGGTAAAGCGCGCGACCAGCGCGGCATAGGCGGGATCGGCGCAGTTGTTGGCCCCGGCCGCGCCGTTCGGATAGAGCGAAGCGACCATGCCGGCGACCGGTTCGGCGACGATCGGATCTTTGAAGTCGAAATAGAAGTAGTCGACGCTGGCCTTGAAGTCCCCCTTATTGAACAGCACGCCGGCGTTATAGGTCTTGGCCTTCTCCGGCTTGAGGTTCGGGTTGCCGTAGATATCGACGGCTCGGAACACACCGAGGATGCCCTGCAGCGACGTCACGGAGGTGGTGGTGGTCAGCGGATCCGGCGGCCCACGGAAGGTCGAGCCGGCTGAAGCCCGTAAGGCCATCCAGGGCGTGGCTTGCCAGCGCAGCGACGCCTTCGGATTGAAGGTCGAGCCCACCGCGCCGCCGTACTTCTCGTAGCGCGCGGCCAGCTGCGCCTGGAAGTCGTCAGTGATCGGCACCGAGAGCTCGCCGAACGCCGCCATCACGTCGCTTTGGTTGTCGGCCTCGTTTCCGACGCCGAGGAACATGAACGGGCCGTTCCGCACCGAACCGGTGCACGTGGTGACCCCGAAGTCCGGCGTGTTGACGCACGGATTGATCGCCGCGTTGCTGATGTCGTTGTAGTCGGCCGTGAAGTAGCTGCGGCGATACTGGACGCCGGCGGCCCAGGCCAGATCGCCGCCCTTCAAGGTGATGTTGGTCTTGCCGTTCAACACGGCCTCGCCCACGAACAGGCGCGAGGACTGCTTGGTCGACAGCTTCTTGAAGAACCAGTCGACCAGATCCTTGTTGTTGGCCAGGGCCGGGTTGTAGCCGGCGTTGGCCTGGCCTGTGATCGCGTTGCTGGGGATCGCGCTGGCGAACGGGTTATAATACATGCACTGGCCCACGCCGGGCGTGCCTTGGATGCCCGGCAGCGACGGATTGCTGTCGCAAAGCGGACCGCCCAGGCCTTGCAGCGCCAGGGCGAAGCGGTTGACCAGCGTGTCGTAGCCGGTGCGGATGGCGATCTCCTGGGAATAGGTCAGCGCCACGTCCCAGCCGATGCCGTTCTCGAACTCGCCCGACAGGTCGGCCGACACCCGGAAGGCGTCGAATGAGCGGGCGCCGATCGAGGGGCCATAGCCGAACTTCGGATTGCCCCCGATGCCAAACGGCCGGTTGGCGGCGTTGATCGCGCCGAACGCGAACACCGAGCTCGGAACCGTCGACACGGCGCCCGTCGCCAGGCTGGACAGTTGCACCGTCGGGTTGGCCGCCATGAAGGCGATCAGGCCGGGATTGGTGGCCGGCACGATGTAGCGACCCGGAACGGGAGACGCTTCGGCGGTCGGAACGGCCAAGGCGGCGTAGGACGGCGAGGTGTTCCACTCGGGCACGTCGGTGTGAGCGTAGAGCACCTCGACATGGAACTTGGTCGTCGCCGACAGGTCGGCGTTGGCCTCGGCGTAGGCCTGAATGGCGTTGGACTTTTCGACCAGATTGTCGAACGGCGTATAGTGCCAGTAGCAGACCGGCGTCAGCCCGCTGAAGCCGGCGAAGCCGCCCAGGCTGGAACAGGCCGGGTCACGCATGCCGTTGGTCGTGCTGGCCAGCGGGATGAAGGTCGATGGATTGCCGGCCGCGGACCAGCCGGCCTCGGGGTTGCTGAGATAGGACCGATTGGCCCAGTCGCGCTCGGCCACCGAGAGCTTCGAGCGGTGTTGCCAGCCCAAGCTGGCCAGTACGTTGCCGTTCTCCCAGACCTTGCCCCAGGTGAAGTTGAGGCCGTAATCGCCGTCAGAGCCGTTGATGTGACGATAGTCGGCGGCGACCTCCAGCCCCTCGAAGCTCTTCTTGGTGATGAAGTTGACGACGCCGGCGATGGCGTCCGAGCCATAGGTCGCAGCCGCGCCATCCTTCAGCACTTCCAGGCGGCCGATCGCGGCGGCGGGAATAATGTTGGTGTCGACGATGCCTGCGCCCGCCTGACCGAACGGGTTGATCGCCAGGCGACGACCATTCAGCAGCACCAGGGTGCGCTGCGAGCCGAGACCCCGCAGGTTGACGGAGCCCGAGCCTTCAGAGCCCTGCGCGCGGCTGTCGAACTGGTTGGTGTCGCCCAGCACCCCGTTCGAGACCGAGAGCGCCTTCAGCAGTTCCACGGTGGAAGGCGAACCCCGCTTCTGCAGCTCCTCGGCGCCGATCACCTCGACCGGCAGGGCGGCGTCCTCGGGCGTTCCCCTGATGAAGGAGCCCGTGACCACGACTTCCTCGACCTGGGTCGACACGTCCGGCTTCTGGGCCTCTTGGGCCTGAGCCGCGCCCGCCATCGCCAAGGCCAGCGCTAGGCATGATCCTCCACGCAGGAAGCTGCTTCTGTTCATTCGTATTCCCTCCCTCGGTTCGTTCTTGATTGGCCGGTCGTCTTTTCGCGGGGCCAGGTCGCGTTCAGCTCGGCGGCGGCGTTCCCGACAGCCCTCGGGCGCGCGTGAGCCCGCCGGCGCGGATACGGCCGCGCCGATGGGCAGGTTCTTTTTCGAAACCTTGAGATGCGCCGTCTAGTACCGACAAGCCTTGGTCCCCCCGGGGCCGGACGCTTGAAAAGCCACGCCACTGGCTCGCCAATGGTGACGAGCGAGCACTCGACGAAACAGGTCGAACGCCTGTTTCGATGATGCGGTATGTTCTGTCGCTGCGTCAACCTGCGCCGGGAACGACAGTTAGGCGCCGCGTCAATCGACCACACTGCTGACAGGTATGGGATCGAAGGCGCTCAAGACTGCGTCCAGTCAGCGGATAGCCCCGTTAAAGGTTTCGACCAGGGGTTTCCCTCCCGGGGCCAGCCCCCTAATTGGGAGACCAATGGTCGCCTGGGCGCAGCGCGCGTCACAACAACCGGATTGAATTTCATGCGTCTCGCCAAAACCGGTGCTTTCCAAAGACTGGACCGGCCCGGTGGCGTCTCCCGCGCCGGCCATCTCGCCGCACTCGCGCTCACAGGCGCCGTCGCGGCCGCCTGCACGACGCCCGCGCGGCAGGTCGAGGTCAAGCTGCCCGAGACTTACGAAGCGCCCAGCGGCGCACCGCTGGCGTCCCAGGCCTTGGACCAGTGGTGGACACAGTTCGGCGACCCGGCCCTGAACAACCTGGTCAGCACCGCGCTCGCGCAGAGCCCGGACGCCCGGTTGGCGGCCGCGCGCCTGGAGGAAGCCCGCGCCATTCGACAGGGCCAGGTGCGGCAGATCTTTATCCCCCAAACGCCCTTGGTCGGCTCGGCCCAGCGCACCGACACCGACATCATCGACCAGAGCGGCACTGGCGGCTTTACCCAAGGCGGCGTCAGCAAGACCTATTCGGCCAATTTCGACGTCTCCTGGGAGCTGGATCTTCTCGGACGTCGCAACGCCGCGTTGCGGGTGGTCAAGAGCGACATGGCTGCCGCCCGCTTCGCCTATGAAGGCGCCCGCGCGGCGCTCGCGGCCAATGTGGCCCAGTCGTATTTCGAGGCGCGCGGCTTGGCGGTGCAGCTGGAAGACGCGCGCGAAGGCGTTCGCATCGCCAAGGCGCTTTCCAATGTCGCTCTTGAGCGCGGCCGTCGCGGCCTGACCGCCACGTCCGAGGGCGAACGCGCCGCCGCCGACCTCGCCCAGGCCGAAGCGCAGGCGGCCGCCTTGGAAGCCCAGCTTCGCGGCGCGCGGCGCACGCTTCTCGTTCTGGTCGGCAAGGGCGTCGATCCGCTGGAGACGCTGGCCATCAGCCCTGTGCTGGTCAAGCCGCCCGCCGCCCCGGCCGCGACGCCTGGTCAGTTGCTGGCGCGGCGCCCCGACGTGCGCGAGGCCGCCGCGCGTCTGGCCTCGGCGTCGGGCAATCTCAATATCAGCGAGCTCGCCCTGTTCCCCACCCTGACGCTGACGCCGGGCGTGGGGATTTCCAAGGCGATCAGCCCCAGCTTCCTGAACCCGGGCGCAGAGACCTCGACGACGAGCTCGGCCTGGACGATCGGGGCCAACCTGTCGGTTCCGGTCCTGAACATCCCCAAGCTGATGGCCGACATCAAGGCTAGCGACGCCCGCGTCGAACAAGCCGCCATCACCTACGAGAAGGCCGTTCAGACCGCGTTCGGCGAAGCCGACAACGCCCTGGTGCAACTGGCCGCAGACGAACAACGCGTCGCGTTGTTGTCGGCGGGCGAGCGTCGCGCGGCGGCCGCCTATGAGGCTAGCCGCAAAGGCTATGCCGCCGGCCTGACCGACCTGACCACGGCCCTGCAGGCCGAGCAGGCCTGGCGCGCCGTGCGCTCGGCCTCGACGGCCGCCCAGACCCAGGCGCTGCAACGCGCCGTGCAAACCTACAAGGCGCTCGGCGGCGGATGGTCGCCCGAGACCGTCCCGACCAAGGCTTCCGCGCAGTGAGACCCGCTCCGATGACGACCCGCTATCTGATCGCTACCGCCTTGGTCTGCGCTGGGGTGGGATTGACCGCCTGCGGCGGCAAGAAGGACGCCTCCGCCGAAAAGGCGCCCGCCGCCGCCTCGGCTCGAACCGTCAGCGTCGGCAGCGTTGAGACCCGCCCGCTCGGGGGCGGAGTCGAAGCGTCCGGCCTCTTGGTCTCCCGCGAGGAAGCCGCTGTGGGTTCGGAGCTGACAGGCTACCGCGTGGCGCGGCTCTACGCCGACGAGGGCGATTGGGTCCGGGCCGGCCAGCCGCTGGTGCAGTTGGACGACACCCTCCTCCGCGCCCAGATCGATCAGCAGGCCGCCGTGACCGCCCAGGCCCAGGCCGAGGCGGCGCGGGTGTCCGGCCTCGACGGCCAGGGCGTACTGAGCCAGGAGCAGATCGAAACCCGTCGTTACCAGGCCAAGGCCCAGGAAGCGGCGCTGAAGGAGCTGCGGACTCGCGCCTCGCGGATGACGATCACCGCGCCCGTCAGCGGCCGGGTGCTATCGCGCGGCGTCCAGCCGGGCCAGATCGCGGGTGGCGGGACCTCACCCTGGTTCACCATCGCCCGAGACGGCCTGGTCGAGCTGGAGGCCGAGGTGAACGAAGCCAACCTCGGCGGCATACGCCCCGGGCAGTCAGTGGCCGTCTCACTGCCCGCTGGACAAGCGTTGACGGGCGTCGTGCGCCTGGTCAGCCCGCGAGTCGACAGCGCCAACCGCCTTGGCAAGGTCCGCATCCGCCTGCCCGTCCGCCCCGATCTGCGCCCCGGCGGCTTTGGCCGCGCCACCTTCGGAGCCTCAGGCGCGCCGGTGACCGCCGTGCCGGAATCGGCGATCCGCTATGAGGCCGACGGCCTGTTCCTGATGACGGTCGACAGCAACAACCGCGCCCATCAGGTGGCGGTGAAGATCGGCCAGAAAGGCGGGGGCTGGGCCCAGCTGGTCCAAGGTCCGCCTGCGGGCACGCGGATCGTCCTCGGCGGAGCCTCGTTCGTCACCGACGGCGACGTCGTGCGTCCCGCGCCGGCCCAGCAGGCGACGCGCTGATGACCCAGACCCACAACATCGACGAACATCCGACCGGACAGTTGCGAGTCTCGGCCTGGGCGATCCGTAACCCGATCCCCGTCGCGGTGATGTTCATCGCCCTGCTGATCGCCGGCGTCGGGACCTATCTGGGCCTGCCGATCAAGCAGTTCCCGAACGTCGAATTCCCCGCCGTCACCGTGACTGTGACCCAGAGCGGCGCCGCGCCTGGCGAGATGGAAACCCAGGTCACACGTCCCATAGAGGACGCGGTCGCCAGCATCTCCAACGTCAAGACCATCCGCTCCTCGGTGGTCCAAGGCGCCTCGACCACCACGATAGAGTTCAACCTCGGCGAGGACCTGCAGAAGGTCACCGACGAGGTGCGCTCCAAGGTGGACCAGACTCGCGCCGTCCTGCCGCGCGAGGTCGACGAACCGATCGTCCAGCGCCTGGAGATCACCAGCGCGCCGATCATTACCTATGCAGTGTCGGCGCCGGGCATGAGCACCACGGACCTGTCTTGGTTCATCGACGACACCGTCACCCGCGCCCTTCAGGGTGAAAAGGGCGTGGCGCAGGTGGCGCGGGTGGGCGGCGTCGACCGCGAGATCAATGTCATCCTCGATCCCGATCGCATGGCTTCGTTCGGCGTCACCGCGCCTCAACTGAACCAGGCCCTCGCCAGTTTCAGCGTCGACGCCCCGGGCGGTCGGGCCAACGTCGGCGGGCGCGAACAGACCCTGCGTGTGCTGGGGGCGGCGACGACCATCGAGCAACTTCGTCAGATCACCATTCCCGTCGGCGGCGGGCGCTATGTGAAGCTGACCGACGTGGCCCAGGTTGGTCAGGGCTCGGAGGAGGAACGCGGCTTCGCGCGGCTGGACGGCCGCCCCGTCGTCGCCTTCCAGGTGATGAAGACCCGTGACTCCAGCGATGTCGCCGTCGAAGATCGCGTGAAGGCCGCCGTAGACCGTCTGGCTGAAAAGACTCCGGGCGTCACGTTCGTGAAGATCTTCTCGACCGTCGACGAGACCCGCGCCAGCTTCAAGGCTACCGAGCATACGCTGCTGGAGGGCATGCTGCTGGCCTCGCTCGTGGTGTTCCTGTTCCTGCGGGAATGGCGCGCGACGTTGATCACCGCCATCGCCATGCCCGTGTCGCTGGTGCCCACCTTCGCCTTCATGGCGTTCATGGGCTTCTCGCTGAATGTCGTGACTCTTCTGGCCCTGACCCTGGTGATCGGGATTCTCGTGGACGACGCCGTGGTCGAGATCGAGAACATCGAAAAGCGGGTGGCGCGCGGACAGAGACCGTATCAAGCCGCCGTCGAAGGCGCGGACGCCATCGGCTTGGCGGTCGTGGCCACGACCTTCACGATCGTGGCGGTGTTCGTCCCGGTATCGTTCATGCCCGGCATGCCTGGCCAGTTCTTCAAGGAATTTGGCCTGACGGTCGCTGTGGCGGTGCTGTTCTCGCTGGTCGTCGCGCGCCTGCTCACGCCACTGCTGGCCGCCTACTTCCTCAAGCCAGCCAAGGCGCCCCATCCGCGCAAACCGTTCAAGGGCTTCTATCGCACCGTTCTGGACTGGTCGCTCGACCACCGGATTCTCGCCTGTGTCATCGGCGGCGTGATCTTTGTCGGCTCCATCATGCTGGCCGGTCTGCTACCGACCGCGTTCCAGCCGGCCGCCAACAACAACTATTACTACCTCAAGGTCCAAGGGCCGCCCGGCGCGACCGTCGCTGACATGGATCGCACCGTGCAGGCGGTGACCACGATGTTCCGCAAGCGCCCCGAGGTGACCAACGTCTTCGCCCAGGTCGGCTCAAACATCGGCAGCGGCTGGGGCGGTCAAAGCAGCGCCGACATCCGCGACGCCACGATCACCATCGTCCTGAAGGGCGACCGCGATCTGTCGGTCACGGAGATCAAACAAGAGGTTCGCGCCGGCCTGCGCGACATTCCCGACGCCCGCGTGAACCTCTTGGGCGACTGGGGCTCGTCAGAGGTCCAGACCATTCTGGTGTCCGAAGACGGCCCGCTGCTCGAGCGGACTGCGGCCAAGATCGAGCGGGAGATGCAGGGTCTGTCGACCGTGGCCGACCCGCGCCCCTCTTCACCGCCCAGCGGCCCGGAGATCCTGATCCGCCCCAAGGCTGACGAAGCCGCGCGCCTGGGCGTCAGTTCGGCCGATATCGCCGCCATCGCCCGCGTGGCCACGGTGGGCGACATCGACGCCAACGTCGCCAAGATGACTCAGGGCGAGCGTCGGATCCCGATCCGTGTCCGCCTTCCCGCCGAGAGCCGCCAGGACCTCGACGCCCTCGGCGCCTTGCGCGTGCCAACGGCGAACGGCGGCAGCACCCGGCTCGACACGGTCGCCGACCTGTCGTTCCAGGCCGGTCCGGCCAAGATCGACCGTTTCGCCCGCCAGCGACAGGTCACCATCGAGGCCGATCTCAATAACGGCGCCCAGTTGGGCGAGGCGATGTCCGACGTCGGCAATCTGCCCACCATGAAGAACCTGCCTCCAGGCGTCGGCCCCGCCTCCGCCGGCGACCAGGAAGCGTTCGTTGAGCTCTTCAGTGGCTTCGCGATCGCCCTGCTCTCGGCGGTCGGCCTGGTGTTCGGCGTGCTGGTGCTGCTGTTCCGCAGCTTCTTCAAGCCGATCACGATTTTGTCCGCTTTGCCGCTGGCCATTGGCGGCGCGTTTTTCGCCCTGCTGGTCATGGGCCAGTCGCTGTCGATGCCGTCGCTGATCGGCTTCCTGATGCTGATGGGTCTGGCTGCCAAGAACTCGATTCTGCTGGTCGAGTACGCCATCGAACAGGAGCGCGCGGGCATGAGCCAGCGCGAGGCCATCCTCGACGCCTGCCACGAACGGGCGCGTCCGATCGTGATGACCACCTTGGCGATGATGGCCGGCATGCTGCCGACCGCCTTGGGGATCGGCACCGGCGCCGAGTTCCGTCAGCCCATGGCGGTCGCGGTGATCGGCGGCCTGATCACCTCGACCGTACTGTCTCTGGTGCTGGTGCCTGTGGTCTACGAGATCGTCGACGACTTCGAAATGTGGCTGAAGCCGAAATTGGGTCGCGTGATCACGCCCCGCGAGGCGCCCAAGGGTGCATCGACGCCTTAGCCGCGCTCACCGAAAGCGCGGTCGCTCGTCTCATGGGCGTGGATGAGCGACCGCGCCTCAGGGTGTGTGCTTGGCAAGGCTAGTCGCGCCTGGGCGCGTAGCTTAGCCGGCACACCGTCCAGCCGTCTTCACGGCCCATTTCAAACTTGCCGCCCAACTGCTGAGCCATGGCGCGGACGATCCTGAGCCTCAGGCTCTTGGACCGGGCGGGGTCGAAATCGGCGGGAGGACCCGCGCCGTCGTCGCGGACGGTGAGGACATGGGTCAGGCCGGACTGGTCCAACCGGACCTCAACACGACCTGAGCCCCCTTCACCAAACCCGTGCTCGAGGGCGTTGTTGAAGCTTTCCAGCATCACCAGCGTCACAGGCGTCGCCTGGTCCGGATGAAGGGGGTGCTCACCGCCTTCAATGGCAAGCCGGATCTTCGCTCCTGCGGCGGCGGCGGCGCCCGCCAGAACAACCTCCGCGAACGTCCGGAAGGGCGCAGGTTCGCCCACGGCGTTGTGAAGCTCTCTCTGGATCTTTGCGATCAGTTCGATGCGCCCACCGGCCTCGGCCAGGGCGTGGCGAGCGTCCTCATCCTGGATCCCCGAACCTTGCAGCCGCAGCAGGGCGCCCACGACCTGGAGATTGTTGCTCACCCGGTGATGCAGCTCGCGATAGAGCAGGTCCCGGCTCTCGGCCAGGGCCGCGTAGCGGTGTCGCAAGGCCTTACGCATGCCGTCGATGAAGAAGATATCGACCGCCACGACGAAGCCGTAAAACGCCAGCGCTACGGTCGTAGGAAAGCTGATGTTGAGGGTATGGAACGGCGGAATGAAGAAGTACCAGGCCGTGACCCCTGACAGCACCGCGCACAAGATGGACGGGCGTAGGCCGACGAAATAGGCGGTGATGACGACCGCCGGGAAGAAGGTCAGGTACGGAAAGCCCGGCGGGAACCAGTCGTTCAGGGCATAGCGCAACGCCCAGGCCACTAGCGTCGCCAGGATGGCGAACACATAGCCACCGACCTTTCCGCGAATGAGCGTGCTAACGGTCAAGCTTTCCCCCGAAGCCTTATCTCGTGGGCGAAACCCGCCATAGCGTCAAGCCGGTAGCCGACATAGGCCCAGGTCAAACGCGCCAAAGCAAAAGGCCCCGGAGATTGCTCTCCGGGGCCTTCGCATTGTCAGCCGAAGCTAGGACGGTCGAGGATTACTCGACGATCTTGGCGACGACGCCGGCGCCGACGGTGCGGCCGCCTTCACGGATAGCGAAGCGCAGCTTCTCTTCCATGGCGATCGGGGTGATCAGCTCGACGTCCAGCTCGGCGTTG
>VYKS01000014.1_pt1 | contig 135210 bp, 119 predicted proteins | sample 5114511 | NCBI WGS metagenome assembly VYKS01 (sample SAMN12291795, study PRJNA351875) | freshwater metagenome | isolation source: freshwater lake | place: USA: Michigan, Gull Lake | collected 2011-07-05 | reverse complement strand
GCCCGAAGGTGGGCGGAAGACGATCCAAAGAGCGCCGGGGGCGCCAGCCCCAAGCCAAGGCCGACCCAAGGTCGGCCGCTTGCGCGCCCGCAAGGCGGGCGCTCATGACCATGAAGCCTGCCAGGAGACCGCGCCCGCGCGGTCGGGAAGCGGCGTCGAGCGTGCGGCGGCGGCGCGCAACCTCCTTGCGCGCCGCCCGTCAGGGGCGCGCCCGAGGGAGCGGCGAACGCCGCGGGACCGAGCGCGACCGCCGCACGCTCACCAAACACCCGGTTCGGAGAGACGGCTTTGCCCAAAACAGACCCAAGCCTCGCCCCTCGCCGCCAAACGCCGCGATCCGCGCCCTGACCAGAGGGAGCTAAACGCCCCCTTGCGGTATAGATCGCTCGCGAGCGCTGCTCATCGCGCGAACCGGTCATTGGCCCCTGATCGGCTTTTGGGCTTTCCGGTCACCCGACCGCAGCCTAAGGCGGGCCCGGAACGCGCGGCCCCGCCCCGTCCTCGCTGACCCCAAACCCGCAAAGTCATCGCGCGCGCCGCGCGATCGCCATATTAGAGACGACGAGGCTCCAGGGGTCGGCGCCAAAGCGCCTCGCCCCTGGACTTTGACGGCCCAGCATCGCCCCGATGATGGGGCCATGGCCTTGGCCAAACGCGAAAGGACGACGAGATGGCGTTGCTCGACGAGCTGAAGGCTGACCAACTGGCGGCGCGTAAAGCCAACGCCCGTCTCAAGGCGGACCTTCTGACCACACTGATCGGCGAAGCGGCTCAGATCACGACCGAAGAGTTCAAGCGCGGCGTGACAGAGGTCACCGACGACAAGGTCGCTGCGACCATCGCCAAGTTCGTGAAGAGCACGAAACAGACGCTGGAAAATCTCGCGACCGAACGCGCGCGCCGCCTTCAAACCGGTGCCGATGCGTCAAAGGTGGATGAGCGGATCACGGCGGCGGAAGCCGAGCTGGCGGTCCTGTCCGCCTATGGCCCAAAGCAGATGAGCCCGGCGCAACTGCGCGAAGTCATCGATGCGTTTCGGGCCGACACCCCGGGCGCCAATGTCGGCATGATCATGGCCCACCTGAAGGCCAACTTCGCGGGTCAGTATGACGGTAAGGCGGCCAGCGCCCTGGCCAAGGATTAGGTCTAAGGGGCGATCGCTCCAGACCTGCACGCGAACACGCCGTGCTTCACGGCGATCAGGGCCTCGCCCGCGACAAGGATCACAGCGCGACAACGCGCGCCCCGGCCAGCCCGTCAAGGCTTGGCCTACGGGCCCGCATAGCCGGCGCTCATGACGATGAAGCCTGCCAGGCGGCTGCGCCCCACGCGGTCGGGTCGCCGCGTCGAATGCGGCCTGGCGCGCGCGCCCCTGCCGGGGCGGCGACCTTAAGGGCCTCAGCCTCTTGCAACTCACTCTCAATCTTATATGAGCAGAGCGACTGATTGACCTGTCGAGGCTCACATGACCCGTCCGTTCCCCGCCCGCGCCACCGTGCGCCGTCTCGCCCTTTCGGGCTTGAGCCTCTGGGCCCTGGCGACGGCGGCGCACGCAGACGAGACCCAAGCCCCCCAGAACACGGACTTGGACCAGGTGGTCATCACCGCCACGCGCACCATCCTGCCGGCCAGCGCCCTGCCCTTGACCGTGGATGTGATCGACAACGAGAGCCTGTCCCAGCAGGTCAGCGTCAGCGGTTCGATCATTGACGCGATCTCGACCCTGTCGCCGTCGTTCTCGCCGACCCGTCAGAAGCTGTCGGGGGCTGGCGAGAGCCTGCGCGGCCGCTCACCGCTCTACGCTATCAACGGCATCCCGCAGTCGACGCCGATCCGCGACGGCTCGCGCGATGGCTACACCATCGATCCGTTCTTCATCGACCGGGTGGAGCTGATCTACGGCTCCAACGCCCTACAGGGCATCGGCGCCACCGGCGGCGTGGTCAATCAGGTGACGGTCGGCGCCCCCAAGCAAGACGGCGTCACGGGGCGCGCACTCGTCCAAGCGACGGGCGGCCACGACCTGGGCGATGCGCTGGGCGGCAAACTCGCCGGCCTTTTCGCCTGGCGTGAGGGCGCGTTCGACGCCACAGCGGGCGTGGCCTATGAGCGCCGCGGCGCCTTCTACGACGCCAACGGGCGGCGCATCGGCATGGACAACGCCCAAGGCGACGTCCAGGACTCCAAGACCGTGTCGCTGTTCGCGCGCCTGGGCTGGCGGCTAAACGAGACGACGCGCTTCGAGCTTGTCGGCAGCCGCTTTGAGCTGAAGGGCGATGGCGACTATGTGACCGTGACCGGCGCAGCCGCCGCGCCGACGGACGGCAATCGCGCGCTGCGTTCGCCCACCACCGCCTATCGCGGCGTCGTCCCGGGGCTTCCCGCCGCCAACCGCGTGGAGACCCTGTCAGCGTCGCTGACCAGCGACGTCTATGGCGGCGCCCTGAACGCCCAGCTCTTTTTTAACCGCTCGCGCGACACCTTCGGCGGCGACATCAGCGCCACCTTCCAGGATGCGCGCATCGCGCCGCTCGGCACGCTGTTCGACCAGTCCTCGAACCGCTCGCGCAAGCTGGGGGCGCGCGCCAGCTATGAACGCGCCGTGCCCGGCCTTGAGGGTCTGACCGCCACCGTTGGCCTGGACGCCCTGACCGATACGACGGCGCAACTCTTGACCGAGACGGGCCGGGCCTGGGTGCCCCCGACCAAGTTCAACAGCCTCGCGCCGTTCCTGCAGGGCAACTACGCCCTCCTGGACGGCCGGCTGCGCCTGGCCGGCGGGGTGCGCTTCGAAAACGTCCAGCTGAAGGTGGACGACTTCACCACCCTGGCCTCCTACGGGTCGCGTCAGGTCGGCGGCGGTGATCCTGAGTTCAACGCCACCTTGGCCAATGGCGGCGTCGTGTTCGAACCGGCCAAGGGCGTGCGCGTCTATGGCAGCTACGCCGAGGGCTACACCGTGCCCGATGTTGGTCGCATCCTGCGGGCCATCAACGTCAACAATGTCGATGTCGACACCTATCTGGCCGTCGAGCCGATCGTCTCCAACAACCGCGAGCTGGGCGCCGAATTCAAGCGCGGCCCCTTCGACGCCAGCGTCACCTACTTCTGGTCCAAGTCCAAGCTTGGCCAGTTCCTGGTCCGCAACGCCGACGGGATCTTTGACGTCCAGCGCCAAGGCGTGGCCATCGAGGGCCTGGAAGTCAATGCGCGGGCTCGAACCCCGGTCCCGGGTCTGGAGGTATCGGCCGGTTACGCGCGCCTGCGCGGCCAGACCGACACCAACCGGGACGGCAAGGTCGACACCGACCTGGACGGGGCCAACATCTCGCCCGATCGCCTCAATCTGGCGGCCGACTATCAGACCGGCCCGTGGGCCCTGCGCCTGCAGATGCAGACGTACAAATCGCGCAACATGCAGCGCGCGCTCGTGAAGGACGACTTTGCGGGCTACACGCTGGTCGACGCCTTCGTGCGCTATCAGCTTCCGCTCGGTGCGGTGTCGCTGGGCGTCCAGAACCTGCTCGAAAAGCAGTACATCACCTACCATTCCGACACGACCCTACCGGCCAAAGACAAGTTCTACGCCGGACGTGGTCGCACCGCGACGCTGGCCTGGGAAGCACGCTTCTGATGCGGCTCCTGCGCCTGCTGCACCGCTGGACGGGCGGGCTGATCGGCCTGCTGCTGGCGCTATTGGGCCTCAGTGGCGCGTTTTTGGTGCACGAGGACGCCTTCCTGCGCGCCACCCTGCCCCACGCCGCCGACGCCCAGCGGCAGGACGCCGCCACCCTGGCGGCGATGGCCGCCAAGGTCTTCGCCGCCGAGGATCGGCCGCGCTCGATCGTGCTGGCCACCGAGCGCCTGGGCCTCAACAAGCTGAACTACAACACAGAAGAGAAGGCCGCCTACGCTGACCAGGACGGCGCGGTCATCCAGGCCTGGACCTCCAACTGGGATCGCCCGGAGGCCTGGCTGTTCGACTTCCACCATCATCTGTTCAACGGCGATGCGGGGGAGATCGTCGGCGGCGCTCTGGGCCTGGCGGGCCTGGCCTTCGTCCTCACAGGCCTGATCCTCTGGTGGCCGACGCGGCGGATGTTCCACCTGCGCCTTTGGCCTGCGAAGATGACCCGGGCGGGGATCGTGCATCATCACCGTGACCTGGGCGCCCTGCTCGCGCCGCTGCTGATCCTGTCGCTGGCGACGGGCGCAGCCATGAACTTGAAGTGGTTCTCTGAGGCCCTGCGCGCGCCATTTTCATCGGCCGCAACGATGGCGGCGGCCTCAACGCCGCCGAAGATCAAGGGCGGGCCGATGGCCCAGGACCTCGATTGGACCAAGGTGATCGGCCAGGCCAAGGCGCGGTTTCCGGGCGCGGAGATGCGGATCATCACCCTTCCGACCAAGACCGGCGGCCTAATCCAGATCCGCATGCGCCAGCAGGCCGAATGGCTGCCGAACGGCCGCTCGATGGTCTGGTTCGACCCGGCCACCGGCGCCATGGTCGCCAGCCGCGACGCCCAAAGCCTGCCGCTGGGCTCGCGCCTGGCCAATCTCGACTACCCCCTGCATGCGGCCAAGGTCGGCGGCCTGCCCTACCGGCTGGTGATGACGGTCTCGGGCCTGGCCTTGACCCTGCTGGGCGCGCTGTCAGTGGTGACCTTTTGGGGCGACCCCTCCGGCCGCCCCCGCAGGGCTTCGGCCGCCAAGACACGATCAAGCCTGGCGTGAGGCGGCGGTGCCGCGCCTAGACCCGCTCGGAAAACCGCTCGAACGCACTGATCTTGCGGGTCGGCAGGTAGACCTCGCCGCGATAGATCTCCGTTTGCAGATAGTCGAGCTCGGCGGCCAGATCCGCCTCCTCGACATCGATCCACCAGGCGCGGGGCGAGGGCCCCGCCTCGCCGTTCCAGCGATAGCCGCGCGCCTTCAAGACGTCTTTCAGCTCAAACGGCGAATTCTCCGCGAAGAGGCGCACCGTAGGCTTTCGGGCGGCGACCAGCAGCGCCTGGAGCCCGCTGCCCCCCGTCCCCGCCAGCGGCGCGGCCAGGATTTCCAGCGTCGCCAGGCAGTCGTGATGGGCGCGATGGCCGTCGTGAAAGAAGCCGTAGGACGCGGCCAAAAACGCCAACTTCCCGCTCTCATGACCCGCCGCCCGCCAGTCGATCTGGCTGAACGAACAGGCCCACGGCTTGCTCGCAAAGCCTGGACAGAACCGCTCGGCGAAGCGCCGATCAAAGCCGGCGTTATGGGCGATGATCAATGCGGCCTCGGCGATGAAGGTTTCAACCTCGGCCGGATCAATCACCGCCCCCTCCACCATCGCATCGGTGATGCCGGTGACCTTGGTGATCTCGGCGGGGATCGGCTTGGACGGCTGGCGCAGACGCGAGAACGGCTGGCCCACTGAGACGATCTGGCCACCGACGTCATAGGTGAACGGAACCATGCCGATCTCGATGATCTCGTCGGCCTTGGGATCAAGCCCGGTGGTCTCCAGATCAAGGATAATCCCCTGGCGGATCTGGCCGACGGCGGGCCTCATCTCAAAGCGCGGGGCGTCCAGCTTGCGCAGCACCCGATAGCGGCCGCTGGCCTCCAGGGCCTTGGCCATCGCCTCAAGATCGTCGGGGGCGGCGCTCACTTCAGCGTCGCGAAGACCGGGCAGTGATCAGACGGCCGCTCGTCGCTGGCATAGGTCAGCTCTTCAAACCCCGCGAGGTCACGGCTGGCGCGCGCGTCGAGCACAACATGATCGATGAACTCCGAAAAGCGCGGATCGCACTTGGGCCCAGCCCCGCCTTCGGCCAGCGACAGATCAGCGTTGGCCGGATCGGCGTCGTCAATCTCGGCCCAGATGACATCACCGCTACGCGCCAAACGCCGGTTGAAGTCACCCAGAACCGCAAAGCGCGTCGCCTCCTTGGCGCGCGCATCGATCCAGGCCTCAAGGATCGGTACCTGGCGCATCAGGGTCGCGCAGGCCTCAGCCCTGTCGCCCGAGGCGCACCCCGATTTCAGGTGGACGGCCAGAAGCCGCAGCGGCGCGCGGCCCGGCGCGCGGATCGTCACATCGACGCCCGAGCGCAGGTTGGGATCGCCGAGCTGCAGGTCGGTCAGGTCACCGGCTCTCTCAAAGGCGATCCCCTTGCGAATGGCGAACCCGACGGCCTGACGCGTCAGGCTACGGCCCTCCAGGCCCCGGCACGGGAAGCGGTCGCCGGCCGGGCGCGCTTCGATGACCAGCTGATACTTGGCTGGATCAAAGACGCGGGCGGCGGCCGAAAGCGACTCCACCTCCTGGAAAGCGACGACATCGGCGTTGAGGCGATCGGCGTAGCTGCGCAGCAACGCGTAGTCGGCCTCGCTGCGCGGCCGGCAGCCCTGGGCGCCGTCTTGCGCCAGGTGCTCCAAGTTCCAGGTGGCGATGCGCAGCGGCTCGGCGGCCTTGGTCGGGCCCGCCGCGCAGGCGCTAAGTGACAGGGCCAAGGCTAGGGCGGCCATACGCTGCAACATCATCCTCTCCTTCTCGTCGCCCCGTCCTAGTCCAACAGGCGCGAGTCTGGCCAGCCTCGCCTGGCCGTTCTTGCCATCTGGGATTGAGCATCTAAGGTCCAGCGCCATGAGCGATGCGCCAGTGACCACCCCGCACCCCACCGACCTGCATGTCGGCAAGCTGATCCGCGCCTATCGCCTGGCGGCGGGGATTTCGCAGGAAGCTCTGGGAGAGTCGCTCGGCGTCAGTTTTCAACAGATCCAGAAGTACGAGCGCGGGATGAACCGCATCTCGGCCTCGAAGCTGTTCGAAGCGACCCGCCTTCTACAGATCCCGCCCGGCGCTCTCTTCGAGGGGCTTGAGGCCGATCCCGGCGAAGGCTTTGCCGAGCATTTCGCGGCGTTCTTCGCCACGCCCTACGCCACGCGTCTGGCCAGCGTGTTCACGGAGCTTGAGCCGCGCCAGCAGCGAGCCTTGACGGAGCTAGCTGAGAGCATGGCTCCGGGCCAAGCTGAGCGCGTTCAGAGCTAAGGTCTCCGCCGCCCATCCCCAAAACCTAATCCATAACCGATTGACTCTCCGCGCCTTCGGAATGAGAACATTTGGCGAACACGGAGATTGTCATGCCGACCCAACGCGCCCCTCAGCGCGCGAGCCCACGCGCGCCCAAACCCGAGCGGATCATTACGCGCAGGGTCGTGGAACTGCAGCGCGTCACCCAGTCCAGCGGCGCAGAGCCCGGTCGCACGCTCTTCTTCAAGTTCAAGGGCGGCGCCCGGCGCGCCCAGCGAAGCCTGTACAGCTTCGTCAGCCCTGAGCACGTCCCGGACTTTGAGGGCCAAACGGCTTGGTTCGAGGTCGAGGAGGTCGGCGGTAAGCCCTGGCCACATTGGCGGGCCGTGCGGCAAGTGGAGCCGCCCGCAGATGCCTGAGCGCTCGGACCAACCGCGCCGCAAGCTGACATCAACCCTTGCGCAGGTGCAGAACCAATAAAGTCGCACGCCCTCGGCATGCCTTCATTCTGATCAACACGGAGAAGGCTGCATCGCAGCACGGCGCCACGATGCGACCTTTAGAGCGTCACGCAGGATCATTAGTTCCCTCAACGCCTCCTCCGGCGTCTGGAGTCAGGGGCGCGCCTAATCAATAGTCCGGTCGGATGGGGTTGGTCCTGGAAGGTTCGGCCGGACGGAGGTCATCGTCGACCACGACATCGTCTGTGGGAGAGAAGGTGCGCGGCTCGCCGTACAGCGACCGTTCGCGGCTGATGTCCTTAGCAGAGTAAGGCGTGGCGGTCGGATCAAAGCGTGTCCAGCCTGTCCGGCGATAGGCGTCTCCCCGCCCCAGTGCGTCCACGCCGCGACGATCGTTCAGGATGCTCTCGACCGTGATGATTTCGTCGTCATGCGCCTTGACGCTGACCAAACTGCCGCCGCGACGAACACCTTCGGAATACACGTTGGCTTCCTCGTCGCTGTGACCGGCCTCTTTGAGCGCGCCGAGCAGGCCCCCCGTCGCTGCGCCAGCGACCGCGCCGGCCGCAGCGCCCACCGCGGTGGCCGTCAACCACCCAGCCGCCACGACGGGGCCCAAGCCCGGAATGGCCAGCATGCCAAGGCCAGCCAGCAGACCCGCGCCTCCGCCCAGAAGGCCGCCGGTAGCCGCGCCTTTGCCCGCGCCCTCGGCGGTTTCGTTGTCGCCGTCAGCATCCCGCCTCCCGTCATGCCAATTGTCGGCGTTGTTGGAGACCAGGCTGATCCTGTCGTGATCGACGCCACGCGCCTCCAGTTCGGCGATGGCTTCGAGGGCTTGGGTATGGCTGTCGAACAGCCGGGTGATCGTCTTGCTCATTGGGAATGTCCAGGCTTTATGGATTGGGGGATGTGGACGTGGCGAGGACTAGAGCGCGGTGATCGCGCCCTTGTAGTCGATCGAGACATTGACCTTCTTGCCGTCCTTCATGGCCTCGCCCTGCCACAGGCCATTGGCGTTCTGGTTCAAGGGGCCAAGGTTGGTGTAGCCAGCCTTCTCGATCGCCATCCGCGCTTGATCGGCCGTATAGGAGCTGGCGCCCGGCGTGGGGCCGCTCTCGCCGGTGGTCGGCTTGGTGTCGACGGCGACATTGGTCGGGGCCGCAGCGACCGATACAGCCGGCCCCTCGACCTTCTCGTGATCAGCGTTTTTCTGACCGCAGGCGGCCAGCAGCATCGCGGCCACCGCAACGCACATCATCGGTCTCAACATGGTCTGGATCTCCCTCAGGCTGAAGAGGAAGCTCCGGGGTCGCGACATGGTTCCTTGGATTCGAACTACGTGAGCTTGAAGGGGGCCAAGCCCCCCTGGGGCGGACTTTTAGCCGTATTTTCAAATTGTTGTGGAGCCAGTCCAACGTCTCGGACTAAGCGGCTTTGCCGAGCCCCAAGCCGATCAGCCCGGCGCTCGAACGTTGATACCCGCTAGGTCACCGCAACCTCGCGACGGGGCGGACGTTCATTCGGGGACTTCCTCACATGCTGAAAGACGCCCCCATGGCCACCCCGGCTAATACCAAGGCTACGACGGCGGGCGCGCGCGCGCTCGCCAAGCCCTCGACGAGCGAAAAGGTCCCCCAACCCGCCGGTCCGTCGACCCAAGGCGAAACCTTGGTCGCGGCGGGCGGCGAGAGCCATCAGCAGGCCGGTGGTCCGGACACTCAGCTGACCACCAACCAGGGTGTGCCGATCGCCGACAATCAGAACGCGTTGAAGGTGGGCGCGCGAGGTCCGGTTCTGCTGCAGGACTTCATCCTGCGCGAGAAGATCATGCACTTCGACCACGAGCGTATTCCCGAGCGCGTGGTCCACGCCCGCGGCTCGGCCGCGCACGGCTTCTTCGAGTGCCTGGACTCCTGCGCCGACGTCACCGTCGCCGACTTCCTGCAGCGCCCGGGCGAGCGCGTCCCGGTGTTCACCCGCTTCTCGACCGTGGCCGGCAACAAGGGCTCGGCCGACCTGCCGCGCGACGTGCGCGGCTTCGCGGTCAAGTTCTACACCCAGGCGGGCAACTTCGATCTCGTCGGCAACAACATGCCGGTGTTTTTCATCCAGGACGCCATCAAGTTCCCCGACCTGATCCACGCGGCCAAGCAGGATCCCGACCGCGAGTTCCCCCAGGCCCAGACCGCGCATGACACCTTCTGGGACTTCATCTCGCTGACGCCCGAGAGCATGCACATGATCATGTGGGCGATGAGCGACCGGGCCATCCCGCGCTCGCTGCGGATGATGGAGGGCTTTGGCGTCCACACCTTCCGCCTGATCAACGCCGAGGGGACGAGCACCTTCGTGAAGTTCCACTGGCGGCCCAAGCTGGGCTCCCAGTCGGTGGTCTGGGACGAGGCCCTGAAGATCAACGGCGCCGATCCTGACTTCCACCGTCGCGACCTGTGGGAAGCCATTGAAGGCGGCGACTTCCCCGAGTGGGAGTTCTGCCTGCAGACCTTCACCCAGGAAGAGGCGGACGGCTTCGACTTCGACGTGCTGGACGCCACCAAGTTGATTCCCGAGGAGGTCATCCCCCTGCGCGTGGTCGGCCGCATGGTGCTGGACCGCAACCCGGACAACTTCTTCGCCGAGACCGAGCAGGTCGCCTACTGCGCGTCCCACGTCGTGCCGGGGATCGACTTTACCAACGACCCGCTGCTGCAAGGCCGGCTGTTCTCGTACCAGGACACCCAGCTCAAGCGCCTGGGCGGGCCCAACTTCCACCAGATCCCGATCAACCAGCCGAAGTGCCCGTTCCACAACCTGCAGCGCGACGGGCACATGCAGATGGGCGTGCCCAAGGGCCAGGTGAACTACGAACCCTCCAGCCTTGGCGCCGACGTGGCGCGGGAGTCGCTGGAGCTGGGCTACCACACCTTCCCCAACCCAGAGGCGGGCGAGCAGCTGCGCCTGCGGCCCGAGACCTTCGCCGACCACTACAGCCAGGCGCGCCTGTTCTTCGCCAGCCAGACCAAGCCCGAGCAGGACCACATCATCGCCGCCCTGGTCTTCGAGCTCAGCAAGTGCGTGACGCCGCGCGTCCGCGAGGCGGTGCTGTCGCGCCTGATCCACATCGACGCTTTCCTGGCGAAGTCGGTGGCCGAGGGTCTGGGCTTTCCCGGCCAGATCGTTCCGGCGCCGGCGCCGGTCCCGGCCAGGGACATGAAGCCTTCGCCCATGCTCAGCATCCTGGCCAAGGCCCAGCCGACCCTGGAAGGCCGAAAGGTCGGGGTCATGGTCAGCGACGGCTGCGACGGCAAGCTGATCGCCGAGTTAAAGGCCGCCGTCGAAGCCGCCGGCGCGCGCTTGCAGGTGATCGCCCCAACCATCTACGGCGTCACCACGGCTGGCGGTGAGATCCTGCCCGCCGACCACAAGATCGACGGCGGTCCTTCGGCGCTGTTCGACGCGGTGGCGATCCTGCCGTCCGAGGACGGCGGCCAGCAGTTGGCGATGGAGGCGGCGGCGGTCAACTTCCTGCGCGACGCCTATAGTCACCTCAAGGTGATCGCCTACCTGCCCTCGGCAGGTCCGCTGTTCGCGGCGGGCGGGATCACCGAGGTCGGACCCGATGACGATGCCGGACTGGTCGGCCTGCCGGACGCCAGCCTCGACGATTTTATCGCCTCGGCTTCGGCCGGCCGCATCTGGGCGCGCGAGCCCCTGGTCCGTCCGCCGCCCAAGCCGCTGGCGGCCGCTTAGGACCCGCCGGATCGGCATGCTCGATTGTCTGATTATCGGCGGCGGGCCGGCCGGCCTGACCGCCGCGATCTACGCCGCGCGCTTCCACCTGTCGGTGCAGGTGGCCGACGCGGGCGACAGCCGCGCCGCGCAGATACCGCTGACCCGAAACCACGCCGGTTTTCCCGAAGGGATCTCCGGCGTGGCGCTGCTGGAGCGCATGCGCGAACAGGCCGTCGTTTTTGGAACCGAGCTGATAGCCGGACGCGTCACGGCCCTTCGGCGCGATCCGGACGGCTTCGCCGCGATCCTGGCTGATCGCGAGATCCCGGCACGGAGCGTTCTGCTGGCGACGGGCGTCACCAATCGTCGGCCGTTGATGGACGAAGGCCTGCATGATGCGGCCGTCCGCCAAGGACGCTTGCGGTACTGTCCGGTGTGCGACGGCTTCGAAGTCACCGACCAGGCGGTGGCGGTGATCGGCCGTGGCCCACGAGCTGCGCGCGAGGCCGAGTTCCTGCGAAGCTATACAGCGAACGTGAGCCTGATCGGGCTTGCCGGCGAGGATGGCCTGGACGACGCGATCCGCGCGCGGCTCGACGCGATCGGGATCAAGCGCTTCGCCGGCCCAGCGCGTGACTTCCGTCTAGAGAACGACGCCCTGGGTCTGACCTGCATGGCCGGCCGCCTGAACTTTGACGCCGTCTATCCGTCCCTCGGATCCGACGTCCATTCGAGCCTCGCTCGAGCCTTGGGCGCGGCGGTCACCGAGGACGGCTGCGTGAAGGTCGACGCCCACCAGCGCACCAGCATCCCTGGCCTTTACGCCGCCGGTGACGTCGTGCTGGGCCTGGACCAGATCAGCCACGCCATGGGCGAGGCCGGGGTCGCCGCGACGACGCTGCGCAATGACCTTGCTGCTTCGACGCCGCTGCTTCGCTGACGACGATGCGCGCGACCATGAGCTCTGTGAGGCTTTTGGCGCGGACGGGTGAGGCTCAGGCCCCTGGGGTCTGCGCAATGCAGAAAGGCGACGGGAAACCCGTCGCCTTTGCAAAATGCGTCGAAAACCCGTCGATCAGTGCTTTGCGAGCACCGTACCCTGCAGGGTGGTTGTCTCTGTAACAGGCGGCCCGCCCGTCTTGTAGTTGGCGACCAGTTGCGCCTTCTCCGCCAGCATCTGCTCACCCAGAGCGTCCATGTCGAGGCCGGCCTTGCGGGCCTGGCTGAACATGCCTTCGACGCGCTGTTCCTCCTCCTTAACGTGGTGCTCGATCATTTCCGACAGCACCTTGACCTTGGCGTCGTAGAACGCGTCATCCGGACCGCCAGCTTCGATCTCGGCGATCAGCACCTTGGCGCCGTCGTGCTCGACATAGGCCTCCTTGAGCAGGTCCTCGTCCACCTTGCCCTCACAGGCCGGGTAGAAGATGTCCTCTTCGAGCTTTGTGTGGACCGTCAGTTCCATGCAGATCTTTTCGGCCAGGACCTTCTTCTTGCCGTCGCCCTTGGCGGCTTCAAATTGGGCGAACAGGTCCTCGACCTTGCGATGGTCAGCCTTCAGCAAGGCTACGGCGTCGAGTTTGGGGGCGTCAGCCATCTTCGTTGTCTCCAGAAAACAGCCAGGGAGACTGTTGGAAAGAGTAACGGGGGGCTTGTGGCCTTGTTCCAAGAGCGGCGAGCGTTGCGAGACGTTCTCGAACGCTCCCCTGGGATACCCGCCTTGGATGTCCTGCTTCTCGAACCTCAGACGCGGCGGGGGCGCTAAGCGTCCTTTCTGACGATCAGGACCTCGACCTGATCGTCCTTCTGATGGAAACGGATGTCGACCCGCGCGGCGCCGAGCGGAAGATCCTCGATCTCTAGCCGATCGATCCCGATCGGGAGGCGCGGCTGGCTGACGCTGACCGCGCCGGTCCAACCATCGACCGTCACGCCCAGGCACGCCTGCAGCATCATGAAGATCGATCCGGCCGCCCAGGCCTGCGGTAGGCACGCGACAGGGTACGCGACCGGCGGTTCGCCCGCAGCCCGCTTGAAGCCGCAGAACAGTTCGGGAAGACGCATCTCGAAGCTGGCGGCGGTCTCGAACAGGCCTGCGGTCAGCCGCACCACGCCGTCGCGCTCGCCGTAATTGGCCATGCCCTGCGCGCAAAGGCCCGTATCGTGAGGCCAGATCGACCCGTTGTGATAGGACATCGGATTATAGCGCGGCTGTCCCTGGGCCAGGGTCCGTATCCCCCACCCTGCGTTGAAGTCCGGCGCCAGAAGAGTCTGGATGACCGCCTGAGCCCTGTCAGGGCTGGGCAAGCCCGAGAACAGCAGGTGGCCAGCATTGGAGCCGCGGACTTCGCAGGGCTTGCCCTGGCCGTCGATGGCCATGGCGTAGAACTGCTGGTCCTCCATCCAGAACCGGCTCTCGACCACGTCACGAAGCTGATGGGCGCGGGCGAGCCAGCCCTGGGCCAGTTCGGCCTCGCCCCGCCGTTCGGCCAGCCGCGCCATGCCCTTGAACGCCGCGAAGGCGTAGCCCTGTACTTCGACCACGGCGATGGGCCCCGTGGGAAAGCGGCCGTCGGCATGAAAGACGCTGTCCTCGCTGTCCTTCCAGTTCTGGTTCGACAGGCCCGTATCGGCGCCGCGCGCATAGTCGATCAGGCCATCTCCGTCGCTGTCGCCGAAATCCTCGATCCACGCGATGGCCTTCCGCAACGACGGCCACAGCGCGTCGACAAAGTCCATGTCGCCCGTGCGTTCGGCGTAGGCGCAGGCCAGGGCGACAAACAGCGGCGTCGTGTCGACCCCCCCGTAATAGCGCCCGAACGGCAACTCACCGAGCGTGGTCATCTCGCCCCGCCGGGTCTCGTGCATGATCTTGCCCGGCGCGCTGTCCTGAAAGGCCGATATCTCCATCGCCTGATGTCGAGCCAGATAGGACAGGACGCCACGGGCCAGACCAGGCTCGATCCACAACACCTGCCAGGCGGTGATGATTGCATCGCGTCCGAACGGTGTCGAAAACCAGGGAATGCCGGCGTAGGGGTAGGGCCCTGTGTCCAGCTCCGTCGTCAGCAGGGCGAGATCAGCTCTGGATTTCTGGATCCACTCGTTGAACAGGCGGCCCGAACTATGCACGCGCGCGCCTCGACGCGTACGCCGCCGCATGTCCAGGCGCGCCTGCGCGGCGGCCGCCCGCCAACGCTCGCGACAGGGCGCGGGGGCCAGGACCGGGCCGATCTCGAGATAGAGCTCGAAACGATCTTCGCTGGAGAGCATGAACAGAAAGTCCGCGCGGTTCGCGGTCAATCGACCCGGCGGCTCCGAAAAACTGATGACGCTGCCCCGCTCGATGTTGTCCAGGCCCACATAGTCGAAGGCCACGCTGCGCCCCGCCGCGCGGGCCGGCGACCGGCGGCCGCGCGCGATGCGTTTGGAGCCCCGAACCTCGAACATGTCGGCGAAGTCGGCGTCGAACTCCAGCGCCACGGGCGCCATGACCAGGTCGCGACCGTAGTTGGTGAAGGTTAGGCGCTCATAGCACCGGCGGTCCCACAGGAAACGCTTCCGCTCGACATGGATCACGCCATGAGGCGCGGCCCCCGCCCCCAGCAGGGGTAAGTCCTGGTTGGTGTTGTGGCTGCTGAAGAAGACGTTGTCCTGCGACACCGCCGCGCTCAACAGGGACGGTTGGTGGCCGCCCAAAGTCAGCCTCAGCCTGGAGACCAGCCGCGTGTCGTTATGAAATAGGCCATCGCCCGCGCCGACGATGTCGCCGAACGCGTCGGCGACCATGAAGGTGTCATGGTCCTTGAGTGCGAACAGTCTGAACGGCGAGCGTGGTTCGCGCGCATCTAAGTGTTCGCTGGGCGCAGTGTCGACGGGAACCGGTTGATTCATCTCCGGACCTCCTTCCAGGGTCAGGCGATGCAGGCCAGGCTCAGCGCCGGACGCCCGGCCTTAAGCATGTCATCATAGAGTTCAATGTAACGACGAGCCATGGCGACGGCGGAAAACCGCAGGTCAAAGCAATCGCGGATCGTCTTTCGGCTCAACGCGTCAAGACGTCCTACCGCCTTCGCCGCTTCTTCTTCGCCGTTGACGATGAAACCGGTCAGACCGTCGACCAGGACCTCCCGGACCGAGCCATGGTCGTAAGCGATCACCGGTGCTCCGCGCGCCATGGCCTCGATCATCACCAGACCAAAGGGCTCCGGCCAGTCGATCGGGAACAGCAGAGCTTCCGCCGCACCCAGGAACTGCGCCTTGTCGCGGTCACCGATCTCACCGACGAACTCGACGAGCGGATCGGAGAGCAACGGCTCTATGACCTGGTGGAAATAGGCGCGATCAGCATCATCGACCTTGGCCGCCAACTTGATCGGCATGCCCACGCGACGTGCGATATCGATCGCGCGGTCTGGCCCCTTCTCGGGCGAGATGCGCCCCAGGAAGGCAAGATAGCCGCCGGCGGCGGCCGGCAACGCCTCATCCTCGATATGCATGCCGTGCAACACCGTACCGAGCCAGTTGGCGTCCGGAAGGGGCGTGCGTTGGGCGTCCGAGATCGAGACCACGCCGAACTGCGAAAAGCGTTGATAGACGCCAGCCAGATCCTTCAGATCCAGGCGGCCGTGCAGCGTGGTGATCGTCTTTTCCGGCATGTCGGCGAACATGCCAAACTGGATCATGTCGGTATGAAAGTGGATCAGGTCGAACTCGTGCGCCCGTCGCCGGACTTCCCACAGCATGCTCATGTGCGCCGCGAGGTCTGATTTGAGCGGCGCTGGGTCCAGGCGCAGAGCCTGGTCGCGCACCGGGGCCAAACGGGCCCGCGTGCGGGCCTCGGCGCTGGCGAAAAGGGTGACGTCATGGCCAAGCTCGACCAGGGCGTCGGAAAGATGGGCCACAACCCGTTCGGTGCCGCCATAGAGGCGCGGGGGCACGGCCTCATAAAGCGGGGATACTTGGGCGATACGCATGGGGAGACGTCCTTGGCTCACCGGGCAAGCCGCGCGGCTCAAGACCCAACCGCGTCAGTGGCGGTGAGTTCCCGTCTGCTCGCCAGGAAATCGAATCGCCGTCTTTGGCCTGCTTCCAGAAACGCGATATCCGGCGCCCGGCCGAGAAGGCGCCCCTCATCACATCGCGAGATGGCCCAGCGCGACCGATCTCTTCCGGATGTTCAAGTCCCTTCAGGAGGCGTTCAACCGGCCTTCAAGCTGGCCGACATGGCCAGCGTTCGGTTGAGCAGGGGAGATCATGCGACCGGTTCGGCGACAAAGCCGTGCTCGCCTGAAATTCGGATCTGGCAGGCTTTTCCCTGCCCAAAGCAGACTTGAGCGCGTTTGGCGGCCGAAGCCTTGACGATATCCTTGTCGGCTGACGTCGCAAAGAAGATCCCTTCCTCTTCGGCCGCCCACAGGCCCGCCTTGCGGCAAACTGTGATGACAATGCGCTGGACGATCGGCTTTTTCATCGAAATGTTCCTTGCCCCGTAGGGGCGACATCAAAGGCGCCGGACGCGCGGCAACCCATCAGCGCTCGGATTTTAGTCTTCACGGCGCGGGGAGCGTCCCGCTTGCAAGGCCGCATCCGAGGCCTTCTGGCCGAGCTTTTCGGCGAGCCAGCCGACCTGTGCTGTCAGCGCATTGAGCTGACGCTGAACGTCATCGCAGCTCCGGCGAAGCTGTTCGCATTCTTGTCGCAGATACTGAAGGTCGTCGCTCATGCCCGTGCTTTCAGTGTCTCCAAACGGGGAGGTCTGCGCTGCGGCCGGCGGTGACGCTCGCACGAGGCCATCGGGCGGACGTCATGCAAGGCCGTTGGGGCCGAGCGCGTTATCGCTCTCGCATCGTTCCAGATAGACCAGCCCCGCAGCCGTTGGCCGCCAACCGCCCCGGCCGTGCTGGGCCAAACCCAGCGTGGCCAGCTGCTGAACGTCGCGGATGTTCACCGGATCAAGATGGCCAGTGCGTATCCGCCGCTCCAACTGCCTCAAGGCTCGCAGCGCGTCGCTGGCAAGGCTGTGCTCGCCGCGATCACACTCGGATTTTGCAACGAGCCTAAGATCGGGGGGCGTTGATGGACTCTCAGGATCAGACATGGCTGGGCTCCAGTTTCAACGTCTTGCGGGCGCGACAGAGGGGATCGATTTTTGACTGGTCCGCAGATGGGCGATCATCCAGCGGCGCAGGTCACGTCCTCGCTCTTCGGTCCCGCGTTCATCGTCCGGCAGACCGAGCGCCGTCATCAGAGTCTCATGCACCAGAAAGTGCGCGGCGTTGTGATCGGGCTGCAGTCGGTCGGCAAGAGGATGGAGGTCGCGGGCTTGCGTGATGAGCTGGGCGTTGCGTTGGAGTCGGGGCAACATCTCGGCGAACCTTCATAAAGGGCTCGACAGCGTATCGACGCGCCAAAGCGAGCTCAGAAAAATCATATCGATAAAAAATTCTACACACCTCCATCGACTATTTCAGTTTTCGGAGGATATTTTACTGTTTGACAATGCGCTGATTTTCCCAGATCGTCGACACAATATTTATTAAATATTTTTCCGTTCCACGCGAGAACTCGCTCTGGTGGCGGGATTAATTCGTAACGGCGGCCACGCGTCGCTCGCTTTCAGGATCAACCATGCGCTTCGACATTGAAGCTTCGCTGACCTACGACTTTCCAGCGCCTTGCGAGGTGTTACTCTTGGTTGAGGCCTCGCACGGGCATGGGCAGACGGTATTGGCCGAGGCCCTAACGTTCTGGCCGCCTGTCACAGCGACGCGTATCGACGACGCCGTGACTGGTGAGCGCCGAACAGTGTTTATGGCGACGGGCCGTGTAAACGCGCTCTATCGCGCAACCGTAGAGGTCGCGCCCTCGGAACACGATTTCCTCAACGCCCCTGAGTTAGCGATCCATCACCTGCCGGGCGACACGCTAGCCTATCTTCGCACAAGCCGTTACAGCCCCTCGGATCGCCTCATGCGGTTTGTCGAGCGGGAGTTCGGCGCGTTGAGCGGCGGGACCAAGGTGGCGGCGATCGTCGCTTGGATCGCCAGTCACATCGACTATCAGGCCAACGTCAGCCACTCGGCGACAACGGCTGTCGACACCTTCATCGACCGCGCCGGCGTTTGCCGTGACTTCAGCAACCTGATGGTTGCGCTTTGCCGCGCGGCCAATGTTCCAGCGCGGGCCGTGAGCGCCTATGCCTGGGGTCTGGACCCGCCCGACCTGCACGCCGTCGCCGAGGTCTATCTGGGCGGTCGCTGGTGGCTGATTGACGCCACCGGCATGGCGCGCACCGAAAGCTTAGTCCGCGTCGCGACCGGGCGGGACGCGGCCGACATCGCCTTCATGACCATCTTTGGAAGCGCGGCCCTTTGTGAGCAACACTTCAAGATCGCCAGGACGGACGGATAGGATTGCAATCTGGGACCCATCTTACAGGCCGAAACCGCCGGGAGACCGGGGGGCGTGGCGTGACAAGTCCCGGTCAAGCTCCGCAGGTCCGCGCCGGGCGGGGCAGGCGATACAGCGTCGGGCAGTGACGCTCGGTTCATTCGAGGATGACGACTGGCGGATCGCCTGATGGTCTCAAGCGAAGAGATGCGCCTTCAGGGGCAGGATCGCGGCGCCGCGCGCCGAGGGCTCGTCTGCGACCCCCGCCGGCATGATCGGGGGGAGCGGGCGCGGCGCACCCCGTCGGGGGGACTGGAAGGGCGCGATATCCGGAATTAAGGCCTGGGCCAAGGTTGTGGGAATGCGTCCGCCCAGGACGATGACCTCCGGGTCCGCCACGGCGCCCAAGGCTGAAACGATGACGTCGAGGGGCTCGCGCACACGCGCGCGCCAAGCTGCGACACCCGGCATGTCGGGCGCGAACCTCGCCGTCAGGTCGGAGATCGAGTCGACGTCGACGCCCGCATCGCGGACCATTTCAAGAAGCAGGCTCATCGTCGGGCGATCATCGAACAGCCGCAATGGTAGGGCGCCGGCCACTTCGCCCGCGTTGCCGCGGGCTCCCCGCACGAGTTCGCCGTTCAAGACCAAGGCGCCGCCCACGCCGGCGGCGAAGTGAACATAGGCGAACGTCGGGTGGGCGCGACCTACGCCCAGGAAGCCCTCGGCGAGTGCGGCGGCCGAAGCGTCGTTCTCGATGATGACAGGCAGGCCCAGGCGGCTGGAGAACATGGCGCGCAGGTCGATCAGCGCGAAATCGTCCAGCGGCGCCGGCGGATTGAGGCGGCGCCCGTCCTCGACGAAATAGCCGGTCACTGCGACGCCGACGCCCAGCAGCCGTGAACGGTCCGGCACGTGCTGGTCGCTCATGGCTTTCAACAAGTCCTGCACGCGGGCCAAGACGGCTTCCGCGGACATGTCCCGGCGAGGCTCGAAGTGATTGTCGAGCACTTCGCCCCGCAAGTTCATCAGAACCACGGAGAGAGCGTCGGTCATCAGCGAGACGCCAAAAGTGAAAGCGCCAATTGGGGCCAACTCTATGCCAAATCCACCTGACCGGTTCCCGCGCGTGCTGATCCGCTCGCCGCGCCGCACGAGGCCTCGCGCTTCCAGGCCCTCGACCAGGCGTGAGACTGACTGGATCGTGAGGTGCGTCTCGCGGGCTAACTCGGCGCGTCCGATCACCCCATGACGCAGGATCAGGCTCAGCAGCGCCCGCTCGTTACGGCTCGCGGCCACGTCGAGGCGACGGGAGAAGGCGGGCTGCGCGGCGAGGCTGGTCTTGCTGGTCATCGTCCGATGTGTGGCGCGGGCATCTCGGTTTCGTCAAACCCAAGACGCTAGCTTATTGTCACAAAATAGTTAGTTTAAGTGAGTAATGGGTTCGGGGTCACTTTTTGGGGGTTCCGATGAACACGTCCTTCCGCTTTCGCAGCCTCTTGCTGGCGTCCGCAGCGACCTTGTTCTCGCTCGACGTCGCCATCGCGCAGACGTCGGTCGCCGCCACTCAGGACGCTGTGGACGCAGTCGTGATCACCGGCGGGCGGCTTCAGAATCGGCTGGCGATCACTGAGCGTCGCGACAACCTCCAGGTTACGGACTCCGTTACGTCGGACGACGTGGGCAAACTGCCGGACTTCAATATCGGCGAGGCTCTGGCGCGCATTCCCGGCGTCGCGGTGCAAAACGATCAGGGCGAGGCGCGCTTCGTCACTGTCCGCGCGATGAACGCGAACTATAATTACACACAGGTGGACGGCGTCTCGATCGCCGTGCCTGACCGTAATGGCCGTCGGGTGTTTATGGATGTCATGCCCGCCGCCCTGGCTGCGAGGATCGACGTCTACAAGACCTTCACGCCCAATCTCGAGGGCGGCGCGATCGGCGGAGTCATCGATATCCGCACCGCCAGCGCCTTTGATCGCTCGCGCCGTGGCCTGCGCGTTTCCGCCGAGATCGGCCAGTATGACAACAATGAAGGGTACGAAGGCGCGGGGCCCTCGGGAGCCATGAGCGTCTCTTACGGAACGACATTCGGCGCCACCGACAAGTTCGGCATGGTGCTGTTCGCCAATTACTACAAGCGCGACTCCTACTCTCCGCAGACCGAGTACGGCAGCACGCGCTACTTCTACAACGCCAATGGGACAAGCGCGGGCCAGCCGGGGGCCAATACCGGGACCTATCCTGGCACGGGACTGGCCGTCCCAGGCGAGCGCCGGTGGATGTTCTATCACAACGACCGCACCCGTCTGGGCGGGGGCGCCAAGCTGGAATACCGCCCGACCGGCGACGACTACGTCTTTCTCCGTGGCTTCTGGAACACGGCTACCGACAACGAGGCGCGCCAGACTGACCTGTGGACCCACGGCGGGAACGGAACGCTCTCCAACCAGACCGCGACGAGTGGAGAACTACGCAACGCTTCCAACCTTTCGATCCAGCAAAACCTCGGTCAGTTCGACTTCGAGCGCACCGTCTGGGCGCTGACCACGGGTGGCGATCACAAGCCGGGCGGAGGGGAACTCTCCTGGCGGCTGAACTACTCGGGCTCCCACTTCGAAAACTGGGAGGACTGGGCTGAGTGGCGCCAGAACGGCGCCAATGTCGCCTTCGCCTTCCAGCGAGCGGGCGACCACTACGTGTTCACGCCCCTGAACCCGACAGCCTTCAACGACTACAAGCTCTATGCGCCTTTCCGTCGCCAATACGATGGTCGCGAGCTGAACGAGGACATCTACGAAGCAAAGCTCGATTTCGGGCGTCCGATCGACGACCACTGGAGCGTCAAGGTCGGCGGTCAAGTCCGCCGCATCGATCGTGCGTTTGACGAGAACCGCAATCGCTACCTGCCGGCGGCCGGCAACACCTACACCCTCGCCGCCGCTAACGTCCTGAATCCGAGGGTTTGCCACCAGATGCCGGGCGCCGGCCAAGGCCAGTGCATCCTCATCATCGACCCCGGCGCTTCCAACGCTCAGTTTCTAGCCCACCTGGCCGCCAATCCGGGGCAATGGACGCTGGACACCATGTCCGCGGATGACAACAACCTCGACTATAGCCTGCGAGAGACGGTCACCAGCGGCTATGGCCTCGTGCGCTACAATGGCGAACGGCTGAACCTAGTGGCGGGCGCGCGCTATGAGAAGACGTCCACCCAAGCCGAGGGACGTCGGCAGGTCGGAAGCGCCTGGACCGACACGCGCAACGAAGGCGGCTACAGCGATTTCCTTCCGTCGCTGAACGTGAGCTACGATCTCGCCGACGCCATAAAGCTGCGCTCGGCCTACTCCAAATCGATCGGCCGCGTACCCTTCAACGCGGTCGCACCGGTGGGCGAGCGTCTGAACGAGACCGCCTCGCCAATCACTCTGGCGCGCTCAAACCCGGATCTGCTGCCGCGGCGCGCGGACAACGCCGACGTCGCCGTCGACTGGTACTTCGGCCAGGGACGTGGCCTGCTGTCCGCCAGCCTGTTCTACAAGAAGATCCGCAACGAGTTCTTCACCGCCTCGGCGGTGACGAGCGTCGAACTGAACGGCCAGCAGGTGGAAGCGCTGGTCACCCAGCCGAAAAACGCCGGCAGTCCGGTCGATGTCCTGGGCGTCGAACTGAACCTGGTGCGCGAACTCGACTTCATCCTGCCTGCGCGCTTCAAGGGTTTCACAGTCTCGACGAACGTCACGCTGCTCGACACCAACTTCAAGCAGATCATGACCGACGGCTCGGAGGTCGAGTTGGCCACCATGGTCGGTCAGCCGAACACCACCTACAACGTGGCGCTCTCGTATGATCGCGGGCGGATCTCGGGGCGACTGGCCTACAACTACACCAGTATCCGCATGTCCGAGCGGGTGAACAACACCACGGCCTATCGCAATCGCTATGACGGCGCCGACGAGTCCCTGGACTTCAAGGTTCGCTACAAGGTCAACGACAACCTTTGGGCGCAGTTCACCGCCTCCAACCTGATCGGCGCGGAGCGAACCGAATGGATCGGCTGGAATCGGGAGCTTCCCATGGTGGCCGCCGACTACGGCGCGGCCTACTTCGTCGGCTTCAACCTGCGCTATTGAGATCGCCGTGAATTACAAAATCATCCGCCGTCTGACGGCGCTCGTTGTCGCTGCGGGGCTGCTGGCGGGATGCGCAAGCACGCCGCCTCCGCAAGATCGGCTTAGCCTGCTGCGCGGCCGCTTCCTGGATCCGAATGGACCGGTGATGGTGGTCGCCCACCGGGCCTGCTGGACGACGACGGCCGAGAACTCGCTGGCGGCCATCGACCGGTGCCGCGACCTTGGCGTCGACATGGTCGAGCTCGACGTGCAGCGCACCCGCGATGGTCAGCTGGTGCTGATGCACGACTCCACCGTCGACCGCACGACCAACGGGACCGGCCGCGTCGCGGACCTGACCCTCACCCAGATCAAGGCTCTGCGGCTGAAGGCGGGGGCGGGCGGTCCGGCCGCGCCTTTAACCGGGCAATCCCCACCGACCTTCGCCGAGGCGATGCGCGCCGCGCGCGGTATGCTGGTCAATGTCGACGCCAAAGGCGAGGTCAATTTGCAGGCCGCCCAAGAGCTGGAAGGGATGGGTCTCATCGATCAGGCTGTGATCAAGAGCGCGGCCCCCGCCGACGATCCGGCGCTCCTCGAGGTGCTAACCGGCAGGACATTGTTGTTCATGCCGATTTTGCGGGAGCGCGACGGGCGATCGCTGGCGGTCGAGGCCGACCGTTACGCGCAAAGGCCGCCGGCCTTCGAGATCGTGTTCACCAGCGAAGCCTTCTTCCGGTCCGGCGCGCCGGCGCTTCGCTCGCGTCCCGCAAGGGTCTGGGTCAACACGCTGCAGCCCGGCCATGCTGCGGGCCACGTGGACGCTGACGCGGTGAAGGCCCCTGAAGCTCACTGGGGGCGCTTGATCGACATGGGCGCCAACATCATCCAGACCGACGCCCCGGCCGACCTCATCGCCTGGCTGAAACGTTGCGGCTGTGGCGGCGCGCGGCCGTAAAGCCGATCCAACTCATCAGGATAAGCTGCAATCCGTCATGGCGGCCGAAGCGCTCAATCGTCTGTGTCGCGCCGCCGCGATCAACAGGCTGACGAAGATCGCGCCGGAGGCGCGCGGGACGCCTACCCGCCTGCGCCCCTCGCGCTCAGCCTCCGATCGCGGCTGCGGGGCCATGGCCTAGAACGACGCCCGCAGGGTGACGCCCCAGGTGCGCGGGTCCCCCGGCTGACCGGCGATCAGGCCGGTGTTGCTGGGACCCACGGCCAGGAACTCGAAATAGTTCTCGTCGAAGGCGTTGCGCACCCAGCCATAGAGATTGAGGCCCTCCGGCGTGCGGAAGCCGGCCCGGAAGTTGGCGATCGCATAGCCGTCGACCCAGGTGTAGGCCGAGGGCGACGGATTGGATGAGAACTTGCTCCGATAGCTGCCGTCATAGCCGACATAGAACTCGCCGGTCTTGCCGAGAAAATCGCCCGGAACATTGACCTCGGCGCCTAGCGCCACGCTCCACTTCGAGACGCCGGGCAGGCGCTGGCCCGAGACGTCGCAGTTGGCCGGGCTGAGCGCGCCCGCCACGCCGGCCGCGCCCGGAACCTGGGTCCCGGTCGCCACCGTGCCGCCCGACAGTTCCGGCGGGCAGGGCGCGTCGACGAAGCGCACATACTTCGCGTCGGTGTAGGCGGCGTTCAGATAGGTCGAGAAGCGGGCGTTGGGCCGATAGGCCGAGTCCAGCTCCACGCCCTGCGTGCGCACCTTGCCAGCGTTGGCCAGATAGCCGCGCAGCACGCCCAGTTGTCCGTTGCTCACCGTGGCCTGGTAGTTCTTGATGTCGCTGCGGAACACCGCGAGGTTAGCCGTCAGCGTGCGGTCCAGCCACTGGGTCTTCAGGCCGCCTTCGAAGTGATTGATGTCCTCGGGCTTGATCGCGCCCGCCGCTTCGATCGGCTTGCCCGCCGCGTCGGTCGGCAGGCCGTTCTGGTTGATGCCGCCGGTCTTGAAGCTCTTGGCGTAGGTGGCGTAGGCCAGCAAGTCGCGATTCAGCTGATAGCTGGCCGACAGATCGTAGGTGAAGTTCCAGTCGTCGAAGCTGGGGGCGCTGACTTGCGGGGTATAGACCGCCAGCTGGGCCGCGCGCCGCGCGCCGGTGTCGGTGAGCAGCACGGGCGCGCCCTGGCCGTCGATCACCTTGCGCTCATAGAAGCCCGACTTCTCGTCGTAATTCAGGCGCGCGCCGGGTGTCAGGGTGAAGGCGTCGGTGACCTTCCAGCTGAGCTGGCCGAACACCGCGAAGCTTGTGCTCTTCAGCCACTGGGTGTTGAGCGCCGTCAGGCCCGCCAGGACACTGGAGTCGTTGGACAAGGCGTTGCTGGGGTTGATGTTCCAGCGGCTGGCCGCCGCGCCCTGCTGCTCGGTGCCCTGGGTGTCGATACGCTGGTGGAAGGCGAAGGCGCCGACAACTAGATCATGCGCGTCCCAAGAGCGGTTGAAGCGCAGTTCCTGGCTGTACTGGTCCTGCTGCGAGGGGTTCTGCGACTTGGCCACGATCGACAGGCCCAGGAAGTCGCGGTCGTTCTGCGGCTTCCAGTCCCAGAAGCGCCAGGCCGTGACCGAGGTCAGGGTTCCGCCCGCGACGTTCCAGACCACCTTGGCCGAGGCGCCGCCGACCTTGTTGCCGGCGTTGAGCTCTGCGTCGACGTCCGTGACGCGGTCGAAGGCGTTGGTGCTGGGGACCGCATAACCTAGGGCCGAAGTCAGGGCCGCGTACTGACGGTTCAGCGCCCGTTGGGTGGCGCCGGTGCGCACATAGATCTGGGCGAAGCCCTCGGGGTCCTGGCGGCTGTAGTCGGCGGCCAGGGTCACGGCCAGATCGTCGCTCGGCTTGAACAGCAGCTGGCCGCGCAGGCCCAGATTGTCCTGCTCATTGATGTATCGGCGGCTGGTGACGTTATAGATCGTGCCGCGCCGATGGGTGCTGGACACCGCCAACCGTGCGGCGACCTTGTCGCTCAGCGGCCCGGAGATAGCCGCCTTGGCCTGCTTATAGTCCAGATTGCCCAGCGAGATCTCGGCGTTCGCCTCGAAGTCGAAAGTCGGCTGGCGGGTAGTGATGTTGATCGCGCCGGCGGTCGTGTTCTTGCCGTACAGCGTGCCCTGCGGACCGCGCAGCACCTCGATGCGGTCCACGTCCAGGAAGTCGAAGGTCGCCGTAGCGACCCGCGAATTGTAGACATCGTCGACATAGATGCCGACGCCCTGCTCAAAGCCGTCGCTGGTCAGGCCGAACGGCACGCCAAGACCCCGGATGTTGACCGAGGTGTTGCGGGGATTGGACGAGTAGAACTGCAGGGTCGGCGTCAGTTGCTGCAGACGACCGACATTAAATGAGCCCGTGCCGTCCAGGCGGTCGCCGCCGACCACGGAAACGGCCAGCGGCACCGACTGTACGGTCTCTGACCGGCGGCGGGCCGTGACCGTCAAGGCCTCGACCGTCGCGCCGGCCACGTTGGAGCCGTCGGTGACAGCGCCCGGGACCCCGGAATCGGAGCCTGACACCGTCGTGCCCTCGGCCACGCCGGCATAGGCCCCGCTGGCGCCGCCGCAGAGCAGCGCCGCGAGCAGCAGGGCCTTGGTGGCGTCTTTACGCTGGATGAAGGACATGTCCGATCCCCTCGGTTGAAGTCTGGGGGAAGCGATATCCCTTAAAACCCATCGGACTAATTGGGTTTAATTGAGGTAGGCGTTAGCTATTCTCGTAACGCCGTTCTTGCGTCCGCACCGGGGCCGGGCGACATAACTTGGCGTTGAGGTCGATGACGCGCCCGGTCTGAATGTCGCCTTCCTGGAAGGACGCCAACGACGGCAACTGGCGCTAGACGGACCCGCAAAGTTATCAGACGGTAAGTCGGCCAGGTCGGAAACTAGCCCCGACAGCCAAGCGCGTTTTTGAGAGCAATTCAGGGGAATTTCAGGGGCGGCGCCCCAAGTCGGCTTCAGCGGAAGCCTAGATCTCCTTGCGGAGAATGGTGGGTGTACAAGGATTCGAACCTTGGACCCGCTGATTAAGAGTCAGCTGCTCTACCAACTGAGCTATACACCCATTCGACGGTCCGAAGCACTTGCGAGCCCCGGCGGCGAGGCGCGGAACATACGCAATGATTTTGGGAGCGCAAGCGCTTTTTTCATGGCCAGACGAGATATTAGCGGCGCGGTCGATTTCGCCTATCTGGAGGGGTTCGCGGCCGGGGATTTCGCGGTTGTTGACGAGGTGCTGGCGCTATTCCGCGAACAGGCCGCGCTGTGGGCGCCGATGCTGGATCAGGCCCATCCCGGCTGGAGAGACGCTGTCCATACCGTCAAGGGCGCGGCCCGGGGCGTCGGGGCCTTCGCCTTGGGTGAGGTCTGCGAGCGCTGTGAAGCGGGGCAGGAGAGCCTCGAGGCGGTCAAGACGGCGCTGGACGTGGCGCTGCTGGACATCGCCGCCTACGCGCATGAACAGGCGCTCCGTTCGCTGAAGGGCTAGCCCCCAAAAAGAGGGGCCGAAGCTTGCGCTTCGGCCCGCAGGGGAGTGGAGGGGAAGGCGCGCTTTAGAATGTGGCGCGCAGGGTGAGCTGGTAGGTGCGCCCGTCGTAGTCGATGAAGCGGGGCAGCATCGGATCGTTCTCGTATTCGGCGCGCTGGGCGTTGGTCAGGTTGAACGCGTCGACCGAGACCGTCATGCTCTCGGTGAGCTTGTACGAGGCCGAGGCGTCCAGCTGGCTGCGGGCCTTGACCGTCCGGGCGTCGCCGACGAACGAGTTGCCGGCGGCCAGGTCGTACTTGTCGCGCCAGTTATAGACGAGGCGGACGCCGCCCCAGCCGGCTTCGTAGTACCCGATCACGTTGAGGTTGTTCTTCGACACGCTGGGCAGGGTGATCTTTTTTCCTGCTGTGTCGACGCCGTCGATCTTCGTGTACGAATAGTTGAACGCGCCACCGAAGTTCTTCCAGAAGCCCGGTAGGAAATCCAGGTTCTGCTGGATGTTGAACTCCAGGCCCGTCACGGTCATCGGCGACTGGTTGGTCCGGCCGCTGACGCGCACCTCGGCGTTCTTCAGGATGCCGCCCGAGCCGACGAAGCGGTTGGAGCTGACGCACTTGGGCGAACCTGCCGAGGTGTCGATCGTCAGCGTGCCAAGATCGACGTCGATGCCATCGATCTTGCCGCTGGCCGGGCATAGCACAGACGGATCAGTGATCGGGCCGATGAAGCCCTTGATCTCCTTGCGGTAGGCGGCGAGCGAGATCAGTCCGCCGGGGCGATTGTACCATTCCAGCGACGCGTCGAACGAGTCGGCGGTGTAGGGCTTGATGTCGGTGGCGCCGAGGGTGACCGTGTAGACCGGGTCGGTCGGCGGGTTCACGTCGACGGGCACCTGAACAAAGGTCGTCGGGACGTTGTCGCGCGGCTGCGGACGCACATAGGTGCGATAGGCTGCGGCGCGGAACACCAGGTCGTCGCGCAAGTCGGCCATGAAGATCGCCGAGGGCAGCCAGTAGTCATACTCGTTCTTGCGCGTCGAGGTGCTGAGCGAGTGGTTGATGGGGCCGGCCTGACCGGAGAGGGCGGTGGTGCAGTTCTTACAGTTCAGGGCGACGATTTCTTGCTGGGTGCGCTCGTAGCGCGTGCCGAGCGTGCCGCGGAACGGAATGCTGAACAGGTCGCCTTTAAACTTCGCCGCCACATAGGCCGAATAGACGTCGTTCTGGTTGCTGAAGTTGTTGTTCCAGTAGTTGCCGTCCGTGTAGTTGTTCACGAAGCCGTACGGCGTGAGGAAGGCGCCCGGCGCGCCCAATTGGAACTGATCGGGGAGGCCGTTCGGGTTCAAGGCGGTGCGTAGATTGGTGTTGAGCGGCGTCAGGGCCGTCAGCACGCGTTGCACGTCGACGGTCATCCAGTTGGCCGTCGCGCCTGGGGCTTTGCCGCCAAAGAAATCGTTCGCGTAGGACAGCTGCGAAGCCATGTCCGGCGTGATGTTCTGGGTCTGGGCGCCGAGGGCCGTGTTGCGAGAGCCGCTGGAGGTGAACTTGGCCGTTTCTGCGCGGCCGCCGAACTGCAGCACGGTGAAGAAGCCGTCGAGGGTGCGCTCGAAATCGACCTGGAAAGCGTCGAGCGTGTTGTCGGCCTTGCCGTTCGTGCCGGTGACGCCGAAGCGGTCGGCGGCGGTGGTGGCGCTCTGGCCTGGCATCGGCGCGCCAGCCTGGGTGGTGGCGGTGGCGGTCGCCGGGATCGGGAAGCCCCCGTTGGGCAGGTGGGTCGGTTTGGGGGTCGTCAGGTTGGCCGAGTAGTTCGACAGGTCCGAGCCGCCCAGGTTCACAAGGGCCACGATGCCGTTCAGGCCAGCGGGGCCGAGGTTGCGATAGGGGTTCTGGACGACGTCGAACTCGATCTGGTTGGCATAGGCCTTGGCGCGCGAGACGGTGAGGGTGGCCGTGGCCTTCCAATCGTCGTTCTTGAACTCGAGGGTCGGGTTGATAGCCCAGGTCGAGTTTTCCGCCGGTTCTGAGCGGACCGAGTCGAACGTGTTGATGTTCTCGGCCTTGAACGAATTGATGTAGGCGCGGTCGCCGTTCGGCGTCTTGACGATGAAAGGCGTGCCGATCTCGCTGATCTTGGCGACGGCCGAGGTGGCGCCCAGGCCCGTATTGGTTCCGTTACCAGCGCCGGCGTCGATGTAGAGCAGATGGTTGGTGGCCTCATCCAGCTTGCGCTTGGTCATGAAGGCGTTGGCGCCGAACTTCCAGGACTCGTTGATGCGGTATTCAAACCCGGTGGAGGCCGAAAGGGTCGTGCCGCGATTGAACTTGACCAGCTGGCGCGTCTGGCTGGGGTAGTAGACGCCGCCCGGATACTGGGCGAGCAGTGCGTCGTAGACAGGGTTCGAGCCGGCGGCGGCCTGATTGCCCAGCTGGATCGCACCCAGGCGGTTGCCCCACGAATTCACGGTGATCGAGTCGCGGCGGAACTTTTCATCCTTCCAGGCCACAACGCCAAACACCGCGAAATCATCCGTCAGGTGCTTGTTGTAGCCCAGCGAGGCCAGCGGGCTGCCGAGGCTTCCCAGGTCATTGTACTCGTAGGACAGCTTGGCGAAGCCGCCGTCCTTGCGCGCCAAGGCGGGGTTGATCCGCAGATCGACATTGCCTGACAGGCCGCCGGCCAGGTTCGACGCCGACGGCGTCTTGATCACGTTGATCGCCGTGAAGATGTCCGAGTTGAACGCGCCCAGCGGCGTTGAGCCGTTCAGGATCGGATCGGCGAAAGCGCCGCCGTTCAGCGTGGTGCGGGCGAAGCTGCCGGGCAGGCCGCGCAGGCTGATCGTGGCGTTCCGGCTGCCGGCTTCGCGGTTGATCTGGACGCCCGGAATCCGTTGGATCGCTTCGCCGACATTGAGGTCCGGGAAGCGGCCCAGGCCGTCCGACGATATGCCGTCGGAAATTTCGAGGGTTTCGCGCTTGGTGGCGATCGCGTTGGCGTAAGCTTGGCGGAAACCGGTAACGACGACGGCTTCGACGGTTTCGGCTTCGGTCTTCTCGCCTTCGGCGGTCTGGGCGTGCGCGGCGGATCCAACGGCCAGCGCGGCGCAGGACGCCAGCAGCGTGGCGCGAAGGGCGAAGGTGTTGCGAGCATGGATCATGAGTATGCCTCCCCCGGCGCACTCAGCTGGCGCCTTCAGGGGGACTTATCCGACCAGTTTGCGCGCTTGTCAATAATTGGTAATGCCAATTTGGCGGCATTAGCGTTGGCGGTCAGGCCAGGAAATTGCCCTGGCGACGTGGCCCGTCGTCTGGCGATCGGGGTGTCTAGAGTACGCATACCCCTCGATTCTTGAAGCTGAACACGCCGCTATGTCATCGCCATGGGCGCAGCCGTCGGATAGCTATCGGCGCAATGGTATGACCAGAATGGCGTCAGCGACTTGACCGAAGTGCGCGGCGCCGTCGTGTCAGAATAAAGGAAGCGTAATTGGCGGCGGACCGACGCCCCGGCTAGAACAGGCTCTCTGACATCAGGAGCCTTTCATGCCGACCAGTCCCTGGAGCCATCAGCGCAACGCCAATGTCGCTGACGACATCGACTTCGAAATCAAGGGCGAGGACCTGCAGTTCGTCGAGATCGAACTTGATCCGGGCGAAAGCGCGGTGGCCGAGGCTGGCGCCTTCGTCTGGAAAGACGCCAGCGTGCAGATGACCACGGTCTTTGGCGACGGCGCGGCCGACCAAGGCGGCGGCTTCATGGGCAAGCTGCTGGGGGCGGGCAAGCGCCTGATCACCGGCGAAAGCCTCTTTACGACCGTCTTCACCCATCACGGGGCGGGCAAGGCGCGCGTGGCCTTCGCCTCACCAACACCGGGCACCATCCTGCCGCTGAACCTGGGGCAGTTGGGCGGCACGCTGATCTGCCAGAAAGACAGCTTCCTGGCGGCGGCCCGCGGCGTCTCGATCGGTCTTCACTTCCAGAAGCGGATGATGACCGGCCTCTTCGGCGGAGAAGGCTTCATCATGCAGCGGCTGGAAGGCGACGGCTGGGTGTTCGTCCAGATGGGCGGCACGCTAGTCGAGCGCACCCTGGCGCCCGGCGAGGAGTTGCACATCGATACGGGCTGTCTGGCCGCCTACACGCCGGATGTGGACTTCGACCTCGTCATGGCCGGTGGCGTTAAGAGCGTGTTGTTCGGCGGCGAGGGGCTGTTCTTCGCCCGCGTGCGCGGTCCCGGCAAGGTCTGGATCCAGTCCCTCCCGTTCGCGCGTCTGGCCGGCCGCATGCTGCAGGCCGCCAACCACCAGGGCGGCAATCAGGGCGAGGGCTCGATCCTGGGCGGCTTGGGTCGGATGATCGACGGGAACTGAGGCGGCGCACGACGCCCCCTCCTTCTCGCTACGTATCCGCAGCGATCCACCTCCCCCGCGTGCGGGGGAGGAAGGGTTCTATCCTTCCCCGTGCAACGGGGGAGGTGGCCCAAAGGGCCGGAGGGGGCGCTGATCGCTACCCCTTCGTCCGGTCCCAGCTGTCGTATTCATAGGCGATGCAGCGGTCGATCAGCGTGCGCCACACTGGCTCCGCGATCGCCTCAGACAGCCCCGCTTCGCGCGCGGCGGCCTTGACCTTGGTCACCACGTCCTCGATCCGCGCGCGGTCGAAGACCTTGCTGCGGTCGGCCTTAATGCGGGCCGCCGCGTCCATGTAGCCCTGACGCTCGGTCAGGAGCTGGACCAAGGCCCGGTCCAGGGCGTCCACGCCCCGGCGCACATCGACCATGGTCTGGCAGTCGGCGGGCGCCAGGCGCTCATCGACCGTGAGAGTCGTCGTTTTCATGCGCCCCTTTAAGCGGTTTTGGGGCGGTCGGACCATCCCAAAACCTGACGATTGCGGCGTCAGATGCCCGCGCCGTTATCCATCGTGCGCAGCGCGGCCTCATGGGCCTCGGCTTCGGCCTTCAGCCAGTTCACGAAGGCCTTCACCTGCGGCAATCGTCCCTTCGCCTTGGGGTGGACCACGTAGTAGGCGAAGTCGACGGCGGTCGAAGCCTCGAACGGGATGACCAGGCGCCCGGAGTCGAGGTCGGCCTGGGCCAGGGTGCGCTTGGCCAGGGCGATGCCCCGGCCGTTGGCGGCGGCCTCGATCACCAGGCTGGACTGGTTGAAGCGCGGACCCCGCGCGCCATCCACGCCCTTGATCCCTCGTGCGGCCAGCCACATCGCCCAGTCGGGGCAGCTGTCGTCGGCGTCGGGCGAGCCGTCGTGCAGCAGGATATGGTGGGCCAAGTCCTCCGGCCGTTCCAACGCGTTGTGCTCAAGCAGTTCCGGGCTTGCGACAGGCACCACCGTTTCCTGCAGCAGGCGGATGACCTCCAGACCTGGGTAGCGGCCGGACCCGTAGCGGATGGCCATGTCGACCTCGCCGGTGGCGAAGTCCACGACCTCCATACCCGCCGACAGCCAGACGTCCACCTGCGGATGGGCCTGCTCGAACTTGCCCAGACGCGGCACCAGCCACTTGGCGGCGAAGGAGGGGGCGGCCGTCAGGGTCAGACGACGGCCGTCGACGGCCGCGGTCAGCAGGCTGGCCGCCTCGGCCAGGCGATCGAACGCCTCGCGCAAGGCGGGCAGGGCGGTCTGCGCCGCGTCGGTCAGCAGCAGGCCCTTAGGTGTGCGCTTGAAGAGGGCCGCGCCAACATAATCTTCGAGGTTTTGGATCTGCTGGCTGACTGCGCCGGGGGTCACCGACAGCTCGTCCGCCGCCCGGCTGAAGTTCAGATGGCGTGCGGCCGCCTCGAACGCGCGCAAGGCGTTCAGGGGCGGCAGGCGACGGCGCTCGTTGGGTCTTTCCATGAGTTTTACTGAACGCCCCGGCAGAAGTCCTTGTTTGCGAATTGGCCCCTTCGAGCCGAGTTTGCAAGCGTTCGCTGGCGGATTGGCCCTTTTCGTCGGCGAGTGCGAGCGGGGTTGTCCTTAGGGGCGACCCCGCCTTGCGTTCCACCGCTTTATTCCGAGCGGCTTGATAGAGGTTCTAAACCCATGGCCCGCCAGCCGGCCCGAAATCGCGCTCCCGGACTCGTCGTCGTCGGTGGAAAACACGCCGGTCGCGCGCTCGGTGTGGTCTGGCTGGTGGGGGCTGGTCCCGGCGATCCGGACCTCCTGACGTTCCGAGCGTTCAACGCCCTGCGGGCCGCCGACGTCGTGGTGCACGACGGCCTGGTCTCGGACGAAATCCTCGACCTCGCCCCGAGCCGCGCCCGGCGGATAAACGTCGCCAAGCGCAAGTCGCGCCACATCCTGCCTCAGGACGACATCAACCAACTGCTTGTCGCGCTGGCGCTTGAGGGGCTGACCGTAGTCCGGCTGAAGGGCGGTGATCCGTTTCTGTTCGGTCGCGGCGGCGAAGAACTCGCGGCCTGTCGCGCAGCAGGCGTCGACTGCCACGTGGTGCCGGGCGTCACCGCCGCCCTCGCAGCCAGCGCCGGCGCCGGGGCGCCGCTGACCCACAGGGGCTCGGCCCAGGCGGTGACCTTCGTCACGGGTCATGCAGCGCACGGAGAGCCTGACCTCGACTGGGTCGCGCTGGCGCGTCCGAACCAGACGGTCGTCGTCTATATGGGCGTCTCGACCGCCGCCTTGATCGCCGAGCGCCTTGTCGCCGCAGGCCGCGCGGCGTCGACGCCGGCCCTGATCGTCGAGAATGCGAGCCGCCAGGACGAGCGCCGACTTCTGACGACCTTGTCCGGACTGGCCAAGGCCGCCGCTTCCGTGCGTGGGCCCGCGCTGCTGATGGTGGGCGAAGCCATGGCGATGGCGGATGTCGCGGTTCCCGCAACGGACTCCGCACCGACCGTTTCTCTTGAGCGGAGCGCTCGCTGATGAAGGCCGTAGTCGCCAATCGCCTGATCGACGGCGAGGTCGTGTTCTGGAAATCCGGGCAGTGGGTGGAGCGCTTCGCCGACGCCGAACTGTTCGACTCAGAGGCGCCGGTCGAGCAGGCCGTCGCGGTCGGCAAGTCTCAGCCGACCGTCGTGGTCGACGTCTATCCGATCGACCTCGTGCAGTCCGAAGGGCGCTGGGCGCCGCTCAGCTATCGCGAACGCATCCGGGCGCTGGGCCCGACCAACGAACCCACGCACGGCAAGCAGGCCGAGGGTGGCGACGTCGTCGAGGCGCTGCGTCACGCCGCCGGCGCGGCGCGCTCGACCGGTCGCGTTGACCTGATCCGCAGGAAGTAGGGCGGCATGTACCAGTACGATCTCATCGACAAGGAATTCCTGGCTGACCGCTCGGCCGAGTTCCGAGGACAGGTCGCCCGCCGTCTGTCCGGCGAGCTGACCGAGGACCAGTTCAAGCCGCTGCGGCTGATGAACGGCCTCTATCTGCAACTGCACGCCTACATGCTGCGGGTCGCGATCCCGTACGGCTCGCTAAATCCGACCCAGGCCCGCCGCCTGGCCGAGATCGCGCGTGACTATGACAAGGGCTATGGCCACTTCACCACGCGCCAGAACATCCAGTTCAACTGGATCAAGCTGAAGGACGCGCCCGAGATCCTGGACAAGCTGGCGGAGGTGGATCTCCACGCGATCCAGACCAGCGGCAACTGCATCCGCAACACCACGTCCGACCCCTATGCCGGCGCGACCGCCGAGGAGGTCGACGACCCGCGCGTCTGGTGCGAGGTGATCCGCCAGTGGTCGACCCTGCACCCGGAATTCTCGTTCCTGCCGCGCAAGTTCAAGATCGCCATCACCGCCTCGGCCAGGGACCGCACGGCGGCCAAGGTCCACGACATCGGCCTCTTGCTGCGCCAGGGCCGCGACGGCCAGCAGGGCTTCGAGGTGATCGTCGGCGGCGGGCAGGGGCGCACGCCCTATGTCGGCCCGACCATCAAAGAGTTCCTGCCGACCGACCGGCTGCTAAGCTATCTGGAGGCGGTCCTGCGCGTCTACAATCGCCATGGCCGCCGGGACAACATCTACAAGGCCCGGATCAAGATCCTGGTCGCTGCGCTGGGCGCCGAAGAGTTCGCCCGCCAGGTCGAGGAGGAGTGGAGCAAGATCGACGCCGCGCGCGCCGACCTGCCGGCCTCTGAACTGGCCCGCATCCGCGCCGCCTTCGCCACGACGCCGTTCGAGACGCTGCCGGCGCGTTCCGAAGTGTTCGAGACGGCCAAGGCCAAGGACGCGGCCTTCGCCCGCTTTGTCCGCAACAACGTCCGCCCCCATAAGCAGCCCGGCTACGCGATCGTTGAGATCTCGCTGAAGGCCCAGGAGCAGACGCCGGGCGACGCCTCGGCTGACCAGCTGGACGTTGTGGCCGATCTGGCCGAGCGCTACGGCTTTAACGACCTGCGCGTGACCCACGCTCAGAACCTGGTCCTGCCGCACATCAAGCTGGACGACCTGCCGACCGTGTTCGCAGCGCTGCAGGCGGCCAATCTGGCGACGCCGAACATCGACCTGGTCAGCGACATTATCGCCTGCCCGGGCCTCGACTACTGCGCCCTGGCCAACGCCCGCGCCATCCCGGTCGCCCAGGACATCGCCCGCCAGTTCGCGGACCTGGATCGCGCCGAACAGGTCGGCGAGCTGAAGATCAAGATCAGTGGCTGCATCAACGCCTGCGGCCACCACCACGTCGCCCACATCGGCATCCTGGGCGTCGATAAAAAGGGCGAGGAATTCTACCAGCTTTCGCTGGGCGGCTCGGGCGCGGAAGACGCCTCGATCGGCAAGATCCTGGGTCCGGCCCTGCCGGCCGACAAGGTCGCCTCGGCCGTGGACCAACTGGTCGAAGCCTATCTGAACGCCCGCGTCGACGGAGAGCGCTTCCTCGACACCTATCGTCGGGTCGGCCTCGAGCCCTTCAAGGAGGCGGTCTATGCCCAAGCTGATTGAGCTCGTTGACGGTCAAGCCCGCTGGGCCGAGGACAGCTTCGCGCATCTGGCTGACGACGATGCGATCCCGTCCGCTGGCGACGTGATCCTGTCGCTGGCCCGCTTCCAGGCCGAGGGGGACGCTCTGCTGTCCTCCAACAGCCGTCGCGTCGGCGTGCGGATCGAGCCCGACCATGAGGTCGAGGTCCTGGCCTATGACCTGCCGCGCATCGCGGTGGTGGCCCTGGCCTTTCCGAAGTTCCGTGACGGTCGCGCCTATACCTCGGCTCGGCTGCTGCGCGAACGGTTCGGCTATCAAGGCCAGATCCGCGCCGTGGGCGATGTGCTGCAGGAGCAGGCGGGTTTCATGGTCCGGTGCGGCTTCGACGCGTTCGAGCCCGCTGACGGCGCGACGCCTGACGTGCTGACCAAGGCGGCCAGTCGCTTCCGGCATGTCTATCAGCGCGCGGCCGACGATCGCCCGATCGCCTTGGATGAGAGGGCGGTCTGATGGCCTACGACCAGACGAGCGCGACGGCTCCCGGCCTGGCCGCCCGGCTGGACGCCGAGCTGCGCGAGGCTCATCCGAGCGAAATCCTGCGCACGGCCCATGAGCGCTTCGGCGACAAGCTGGCGCTGGTCTCGTCGTTCGGCGCGGAGTCGGCGGTGCTGCTGCATCTGGCGTCGCGTGTCTCTCCCGCCATCCCGGTGCTCTTTCTCGATACCGGCATGCTGTTTGGCCAGACGCTGGATTACCGCAAAAACCTCGCGGCCCGCTTTGGCCTGACCGATGTCCGCGACCTGCGACCGGCCTTCGCCGATCTGGCGACCCAGGACCCCAACTCCGACCTCTGGCGCACCAGCGTCGACGGCTGCTGCCATATCCGCAAGGTGCTGCCGCTGGACCGGGCGCTGGGCGGTTTTGACGCCTGGATCACCGGCCGCAAGCGCTTCCATGGCGGCGATCGCCTGAGCTTGCCGGTGGTCGAGGAGGCTGACGGCAAGATCAAGTTCAACCCGCTGGCCAACTGGTCCAAGGCCGAGCTTGACGCCTATGTCGCCGCGCATGACCTGCCGGCCCATCCGCTGGTGGCCCAAGGCTACGCCTCGATCGGCTGCTGGCCCTGCACCCAGCCGTCTGAAGACGGTCGCTCGGGACGTTGGGCCGGGCAGGAGAAGACCGAGTGCGGCATCCATGTCGCCCGCGCGCCGGGCGTCGCGCCGAATGTGGGCGGGGATATTTAGGATCAAGATGCTCCCCCGCCATGCGGGGGAGCTGTCACGGAGTGACTGAGGGGGCGAACTGGACGACCACCGTACTAGCCCCCTCAGGCCCTCTGGGCCACCTCCCCCTCATCGAGGGGGAGGAACTTCTAGCCCTACTCCCCCGGTCGATACGTCCGCACCGCGTGCTTCTTGATGTCCTCGGGATAGAAATAGACGTCCCGCAGGTTACCGGTCGCATAGCGCTGCGCCTGGTCATTGAAGTGCGGCGAGGCTGGGTCGCCGCTCTCGCCGCCTGCCGAAACGGCGCGAGCGCGGACCCTGTCGCCGAACTGCACGACCGCCACGAAGCTGTTTCCGAGCGTGCCGTAGTACTTCTTGGTTCCCGGCCAGCGCTTGGCGCCGAACGACGCTAGCGAGCCCCACTGCGCCGAGGTGAAGCCGACGGGGATACTGGGCTTGTTGTCGTCGAAGGTCTGGACGATGGCGCCATCGTTGCGCTGGAAGCGGTTGATCTCGCCCCACGGCGTCTTCCATGAGCCGAAGTCGGCGGTCAGGCGGTCGGAGGCTTCGGCCAGGGCCGCCAGCTTGTCGGCCGCCGAGAGCTTGTCGGCCATGTAGTCGTAGGTATTGAGCCCCTCGGCCTTGGCGGCGGGCGCAGCCTTGGCCCACATCGCCTCGCCCCAGAACACCGCGAGCGAGGTTTCTGTCGAGCGCTTAGACCACTTGCGGTCCCAGGCGGCCAGGTCGGCCACCTGGGCGGCGACCTTGGCCTTGACCGGATCGCTGTCCGGCGTCGCGGCGTAGGCGGTCTCGAGCGTGGGGATCAGGCGCGCGAAGGCCGTCAGATAGGGATCGTAGGCCTTCTCGATCAGACCGCCCAGGGTGAGGGCTTTCACGTCCTTCAGGACCAGTTCGGCATGCAGCCCACGCGGGTTTTCCCCGAACGTGTCCATGTACTTCGGGAAGTCCGCTTGCTTTGGGCTGTAAGGGCCCGCCGCCGTATAGGGCCAGTTGTTGGTGTTGAAGGTCCAGCCGTTGGGCGGGTTCAGCACATGGGGCGCGTCCTTCAGGGCGTGCAGGCCCTTCCAGTCGGTCGCCGGATTCGAGCCGTCGACGGGCTTGGTGTAGTCGAAGCGATCGTCGCGGATCGGGATGAACTGCGGGTGCAGATAGGCGATCTCGCCCTTGGCGCTGGCGAACAGGGTGTTGTTCGAGGAATTGGCCTTCAGCTCGGCCACCTTCATGAACGAGGCGTAGTCGGTCGCCTTGGTCCGCAGGAACGACTGCTGAAGCGCGGCGACGGGCTTGTTCATCAGCGCGATGCTGATCCACTTGCCGCCGTCCTCGCGCACGATGGGACCGCGATGGGTCTTGAAGACCGTGAACTTGCGCTCGGCCATCGATCCGTCGGCGGCGCGATAGGGGACGGTGATCACCTCGGTCTTCAGCGGGCGAAGCTGGTCGCCGTACTTGTAGAAGCGCTGGCCGTCTTTCTCGACGATCGTTTCGGCGAACTCGTCGACGACGTCGACGCCGCTGGAGGTATGCATCCAGCCGGCCTTGGCGTTGAAGCCCTGATAGATGAAGAACTGGCCCCAGGTCGTGGCGCCGTAGGCGTTGAGGCCCTCGCCGCTGGAGACCTGCATCTCCGAGCGGAAGAAGAAGCTGGTGTGCGGGTTGATCAGCAGCATCGCTTCACCGTCCAGGGTCAGCTTTGGCGCGATGGCGATGCCGTTCGAACCGCTGGGCTCCTTAAAGAGAAGGCCCTTCTCGTCGGCGGTCATGGCCATCTGACGCTTGCCATAGAAGGCTTCCAACTGCGTGAGCGCCACCCGTTCGATGTCGCCGCCGATGCTGCCTTCGGAGAAGCTGAGCGCCATCCACGGCTCGAAGCGCTGGATGACGCGCGGCTGCACCGCCGGATGAGTGTCCAGATAGTAGTTCAGGCCGTCGGCCCAGGCGTTCATCAACGCCTTCAGCCAGGCTGGGCTCTTGGCGTAGTCGGCCTTCAGCACCGCCGGGTCGATGAACAGCTTCTGGCGCAGGTCGGCCCAGATCGCCTTCTCGCCCTCGGCTTCTGCGGTCCGGCCCAGCGAGGTCATGAAGTTGGTCTCGACGCGGTTGAAGTCGTCCTCGGCTTGGGCGTAGGCCATGCCGAACACCGCATCGGCGTCAGTCTTGCCGTGGATATGGGCGATGCCCCAATCGTCGCGGATGATCTCGACCTTGGCCGCGCGAGCCTTCAGCCGAGACAGCGTGTCGCCGGCCTGCGCCGAGCCTGCGCAAAGCGCGATGGCTAGCGCCAGAATGCTGATCGTGTGGCGACGCATGGACTATCCCCAAAGACCTGATGTTCCCCAGATGCAGAGGATTCAAGCCGAGTTCGGGAAGCAACGCCAGTCCGCTTGGCGGAGTTGAGCCGCTATTGCGGGGGGCAGCCCTTGAATTCGCCGACCTTGGAGACCGAGAGGCTGGAAAGGTCCAGGTCGCGCAGGGCCTTCATGGAGTTCGCGCCAAAGCCGCTGAACAGGTCGAGCTTGAGGCCCTTGATCGCCCCGCCGATGTCCGAGGCGTACCAGTAGCCGTCATGCTTCTCGCCGTTCGGCATGGGCAGACCGACGGTCTCCTTGATGAAGATCACCGTGCGCCGCGGGATCACCTTCGGATCGACGGCGACCGTGCGCATGGCGGCGACCTTGCAGCCTAGCGAGTCGAACGCACGGATGCCCTTGGCGCCGGCGTGATACATCGTCGCCCTCATCTTCCACTCCACCGAACCCGGCAGAGCCCCGCCACTGAGCGCGGAGGCGATGATGTCGCCGAGTGGATCAGTCTGAGCGGCGGAGGCCGGCGCAGAGTCCGCCCCAGGGGCGGCTACGGCGATGGCGGGAGCGGCGAACGCGGAGATGACCGCGGTGGCCAAAATTCCGGCGAGCTTGCGTCGCATCGAGGGTGTCCTCTTATCGGCGGTCTGTCGGGCGGGGTCTGGATAGTCCGATCACGGCTCCGTGACAACCCTGTGAGTCGATATGGCGCGCCGCAGCCTCGCGTCGCGCGGGAAAAACCGGCATCGATTCAGAGGCTTGAAACTTGGCCTTGGAGGAGTCGTTTTTTCCTCTGGAGCCTTCCAAGGGGACAAACATGGCGTTGCGGATCTATGGCGACTCGATTTCCGGCAACTGCCTGAAGGTAAAGTGGACCGCCGACCGCCTAGGTCTTGCCTACGATTGGATCGAGACCAATGTGCTGACCGCCGAGACGCGGACAGCCGAGTTCCTGGCCTTGAATCCCGCCGGCCAGGTCCCCCTGGTGGTGCTCGCCGACGGGCGGCCGCTGGCGCAATCCAACGCGATCATTTTTCACCTGGCGGAAGGATCGGCTCTGATCCCCAGCGACGCATTCGATCGGGCGAAAATGCTCGAATGGATGTTCTGGGAGCAGTACAGCCACGAGCCGTACATCGCTGTGGCGCGGTTCCAGATGCGCTACCTCGGTAAGCCGGCCGAGAGCCTGGAGACGCGTTTGGTGGAGCGCGGGGCGGCCGCTCTGGCGCGGCTCGAAACACAGCTGAAACAATCGCCGTTCTTGGTCGGAGAGAGGGTCACTCTGGCGGATGTCGCTCTGGTGGCCTACACCCGCGTTGCGCACGAGGGTGGGTTCGATCTGTCGCTCTATCCCGCCGTCGAAGCCTGGGTAGGTCGCGTCGAAGCCGACCTCGGCATAAAATAGTCTTCCGGAGTTTAAGTCCTTGCGCCTGTCGTCCAGCCTGAAAGTCCTTGCTCTCGCCGCCGCTCTGGCGACGCCCGCCACCTCGGCGCTTGCCTGGGGCGCTTCAGGCCATCGTGTTGTTGGTGTGGTCGCGGCGAGCAGCCTGCCGTCGGACGTCCCGGCTTTCCTGCGCACGCCCACCGCCATCGCCGCCATCGGGGAGTACGCACGCGAGCCGGATCGCTGGAAGGGCTCGGGCAAGATCCACGACACCGATCGCGATTCCGCTCACTTCCTCGACATCGATGACCAGGGACGCATGTATGGCGGCCCGATGTTCACCGTGGCGACCTTGCCGCCGACGCGTGCGGATTACGAGACCGCTCTTCGGGCTGTCGGACAGGACGCTTGGAAGGCCGGATATCTGCCCTACGCGATCATCGACGGCTATCAGCAGCTGGTGAAGGACTTCACCTATTGGCGCATCCTGACGGCGGTGGTGAAGATCGAGAAGGACGCCACCAAGCTCGCCTACTACAAGGCCGACCTGAAGCGTCGGGAAGAGCTTCTGCTCCGCGACCTGGGCGTTTGGGCGCACTATGTGGGCGACGCCAGCCAGCCCCTGCACCTGTCGGTGCACTACAATGGCTGGGGCGATTACCCCAACCCGAACGGCTATACCAACTCGCGCCAGATCCATTCGCAATTCGAAGGCCCGCTGGCCAAGGCGGTCGGTGACCAGGCGTCGATCCAGGCGCTGGTTCCCGCTTATCAGGCCTGCGACTGCTCGATCGAGACCCGCGTGGTCGGCTATCTGACCGAGACCTGGAAACAGACCGAGCCGCTCTATCAGCTTGAGAAGGCCGGGGCGCTGGTGGCCACCGACCCGCGCGGCAAGGCCTTTGTCCAGACGCGCATCGCGGCGGGCGCCACGGCGCTGCGCGATCTTGTCGTCGACGCATGGAGCGCCAGCGCCAAGGGTACGATCGGCTATCGCCCTGAAATCAGCGTCGCCGACGTCGAGTCCGGCAAGGCCGATCCGTGGCTTGATCTCTACGGCAAGGACTAAGCCAGCGATGCTGGCTTTCGGCGCGCCCGTCGCGGGGCTGAACTACAAGGATCGTCCTGCGGCGTTCGGCGTGGCCGAAAACAGCCTGGGCCAGATCGCCCTGGCCCAGGTCACCAAGCCTGGAAAGGCGCCGTACTTTGACCTGCCCGGCGGCGCGGTCGACGGCGAAGAGACCGAGGCTGAGGCCTTGGTCCGCGAGTTCGGTGAGGAAACCGGACTGGTCGTGCAGGCGGGCGCGTTGATCGAGCGCGTCTCGCAGTTCTTCCTGAAGTCCGACGGACAACCGGTGAGAAATTTCGGCGGGGTCTATGCGGTGCGGGTCACGGGCCTGCAGCCCGACCTCAAGGTCGAGGATGACCACGCGCTCGTTTGGCTGGATCCTCGCGACGCCGTTGTCGCCCTGCGCCACGACGCCCATGCGTGGGCTGTCGCGGCCTGGATGCGGCGGGGCTGAGCCTACGGACCTTCGCAGGATCCGGAAGCGGCCTAGTTGGAGGCCAGGTTGATATCTGCGCCGGCCCGACGAGCCAGTTTCAGCTCCGCCCGCTGGCGATCGGTCAGCGCCGCCTGCAAGTCCTCATTGAAGTCGATCAGGCAAGCCCGGGCCGACAAGCCTCGAAAGCCCTTCGCCTGGCAGGCCTCGATCACGGCGGCCTGGGCGCGCTTCTCGAACTCGCGCGCATCGGCGGGGCGTGACAGGTTCAGGTCGCCGACCTTGATCCGGATGGGCGGCGCTTCCGCCGGCGTCGCGGCGTGGGCGGCGGTCAGGCCGATGATCGGCGTGGCGGCCAGGGCCAGGGCGGCGGCGACAGCGATGCGGTTGACGAGCTTGCTCATGTCTTGATCCTCGGTTCAGGTGGTCGGCGTGGCGATCCGTTGAGCGAGGATGTAGAGCGGTCTGGCGGCGAACACCCGTTACGACTGCTTCATGACGTCGAATTAAGTCTATGAAAAAGAAGTCATAATTCGGAAGGTGGCTGCGGCGTCGAGGTGCTGGCGCGGCTTTCGTAAATGATTAACCGCAAAACTTGGGTCTTCGTTAGCGCGCTTTTGAGACAACCCCTTCATCAACTTTGTTCGCCAGAAGGGATGGGCGGCTATGAAATTCTCGATCGCGATCGCCGCGGGTATCGCTGGTAGCTTCTTCGTCGCTCAGGCCGCCTCGGCCGGCGGCGGCTTCGAAGACCAGATGAGCCGCTGCCTGCAGCAACACGCCAACACGCGTGACGCCGCGCAAGTCATGCTCGAGTGCAACGCCGACGGCGGCAAGCTGTCGGACTGCAAGGTCGTCGACAACAGCGCGGCGGGCAAGGGCTTCGACAAGGCCGCCATGTGCATTGCTGAAAAGCTGCCGATGGGCGCCAAGACCGGCACCGTGAAGGTTCCGTTCCGCTTCCCGGGCGGCGCGTAAGCGTCCTCGCCGAGGGAAAAGAAAACGCCCCCGTCGACACAGTCGGCGGGGGTTTTCGTTTAGGCAGCCACGAAGTCGCGCGACGACTTCTGCTGGCTTTGTCGGACGGGCAGGGTGAAGCTCACCGTCGTGCCTTCGCCCGGCGTCGAGTGCATCTCCAGCACGCCGTCGTGCAGGGTGATCAGCGACTTCGTCAGGGCCAAACCCAGTCCCGTGCCCTGGGTTGTCTTCGAGAATTGGCTTTCGACCTGCTCGAACGGCTTGGCCAGCCGCGCCAGATCCTCCTTGGCGATCCCGATGCCGGTGTCGGTGACCGAGACCTTGACCAGATCGCCGAAGGGATCGCGACGCACTTCGGCGCGGACGGTGACGCTTCCCGCCCGGGGCGTGAACTTGATCGCGTTCGACAGCAGATTCAGCAGCACCTGCTTGACCGCGCGATAGTCGGCCTCGATCTCGGGAAGTTGCGGGAACTCGATGTTCAGCTTCAGGCCCGCAGCCTCGGCGCGGTTACGCACGAGCCGCACGGCGTCCTCGGCGACGTCCTCCAGGTGCATCGGCTCGAACTTGAGGTTCATCTTGCCGGCTTCGATCTTGGACATGTCGAGGATGTCGTTGATCAGGGCCAGCAGGTGTTGCCCCGACGAGTGGATGTCCTGGCTGTAGCCCTTGTAGCGCTGGTCGCCCAGCGGCCCGAACATCTCGTTCATCATGATCTCGGAGAAGCCGTTGATGGCGTTCAGCGGCGTTCGCAGTTCATGGGACATGTTGGCCAGGAACTCGCTCTTGGCCTTGTTGGCGCTCTCGGCCTTGACCTTCTCGGTCTCGTACTTGCGGGCAAGCTCGGCCAGTTGCTCCTGGCTGCGCTCAAGGCCCGTGACAGCGTTCTGAAGCTGTTCCTCGTTGCGCCGGCGGGCTTCTTCCTGGGTCTTGATCGCGGTGATATCGGCGGCCGTCATGACCAAGCCGCCCTCGGCCGTGCGGCGTTCGCTGATCTGGATCCAGCGGCCGTCCATCATCTCCGCCTCGCGTACGCCCTTGGCGCCGTCGGGGGCGGGGTGCTCCTGCTTGATCGCCAAGGCGGCGAAGCGATTGACCTCGGCGCGGGCGGCGCCGGGCTTCAGGATCTTGGGCTCCAGCGAGAAGACGCTACGATAGTTGCGGTTGCACATCAGCAGCCGGCCCTGCCGATCCCACAGAACGAAGGCTTCGGAGACGCTTTCGATGGCGTCGCGCAGGCGGTTCTCGGCGGCCTGGGCGCGGGCTTGGGCGATCCGTTCCTCGGTGACGTCCAGCGCCACGCCGATGATGCGGGCGTGGCCATCGCCGCCGGGCTGGCCGAAGCCCTGACCGCGCGCGTCGATCCACAGAGACCGCGCGCCCTGCTCGTTGGCCGGCACGCGGAACGACACGTCGAAGGCTCCGTACATGGCCGCATTGGCCAGCGCCTGTCTCACGCGTTCGCGATGATCGATCGAGATGCGTTCCAGCAGGTCCTGACCCGAGACGACGCCGCCGCCGCCCCACCCGAACATCGCGCCCGTGACATCGGAGAGGTAGACTTGGTCGCCGTTCAGGTCCCACTCCCAGATACCGCAACGCGCGGCCTCGACCGCGAGACGGAAGCGGCGCTCGCTGTCCACGAACTCACGGTGCGCGACCTCGGCCTTCCGGCTCTGGATCATCAGCAACAGCGCCAGGGCGATGCCGACGCCCAGCGGCACCAGCAGGTTGAAGGCGCCTTCCATGACCTGTTGATCGAGGTTGGCCATGGACCGGGTGGGGGCGGCGGCGATGGCCAGCAGGGCGCCCTCGGCGACCGGTTGTACGGCGACGTCCAGCACAACGCCATCGACGCCTTGGCCGCGAACGGCGCCGGCGCCTTCCCCGATATCCTCGATGGACACCGCAAAGGCTTCCCGCAGCGCCCCTGCGCCTTGAACGTTACGGCCTTTGGCGGCGATGAGCTGGCCGCCGGCCAGGGCCAAAGCGCCGCTCTCGTCCTTCGCAGGTTCAGCAAGGAGGCGCGACGCATCGCCGCTGGAGATCACATAGGCGCGGGCGTTATCGAGGGAAGCTGCGGTGGCCACGTAAAGGCGACCGGTTTCGCCGATCGACCCAACCCAGGTGCTTCGCCCCGCAGCTCCCGCAGCCTGAGCAGCCGATTTCCAGTCCGCGCCGTCGTCGCGGCCCGCGATCGAGACGACGCCGGCCTGACTGACCACGGCGACCGCGGCCGCTTCGCCGCCGGCGGCGCGCAGGGCGGTCTCGGCGGCGTCCATCGTCGCGCCGGGATCGCGCTTCAACAGGTCCGAGGCCGCAGAAAGTCCAGCGCGCTGCGCGGCGAGATTGGCGTCCACACGCCCGGCGATCAGTTCAGCCTTTGCGGCCAGAGGGGCGCCCCCGGGCTGCACCGACGCCTCGCTCTGCAAGCGTTTCACGCCAAAGGCGGTGTAGACGGCCAACAGGAGCAAAGCCGCCAGGATCACGATGCGAACCAGCGCCTGCGATGGCGCAGCCAAGGACTTCGCGCGCATGGCGGTAGGCGCGGTCGGTCCGGCGTCTGCCGTCCCCCCGTGTCTGGCCATGCCCCTTTTCAACGCGTCCGGCTCCCGTGGATCCCCATGGCGAGTCACTTCGCCAGACGGCGAATCTAACGTACCGCCACGGTTCGCGTCACCGCCGAACCGGCGATTTCCAGATGTGTGAGCCTATTGGTCGCAATCTAGGGGCCGGCCTTCGCCAGGAAGACCGGTCAGCCGAGCGCCTTGGTTGCGAGCTCCAATACGTTTTTGGACAAGTTGGGGTGCGCGGCGATGCGCTCCAGCTGAGTCCGCATCAGCCCTCCGAGCTCTGGCTTGTAGCGTCGCCAGCCGCCAAGAGGCTCGACGAGGCGCGCCGCCGTCATGGGATTAAAGGCGTCGACCTTGAGGATCTTGTCCGCCAGGAACGCATATCCGGCGCCGCTGGGGTCATGGAAACGCGCCGGGTTGAAGTTTGCGAAGGTCGATATGAGGGCGCGCAGCCGATTGGGGTTGGTGGGCTCGAAATCCGGATGGCGGGTGAGGGCGATCACCCGTTCGAGCGCGTCGGGGTTGGGATCGCGCCCTTGAACCGCGAACCATTTGTCCAGCACCAGCGGCTCAGCCTTCCAGGCCCGGTGAAAGGCTTCCAGCGCTTCGTCGCGGAAAGTTCCGCCGAGCACCACCAGCGGATAGAGCCCGCCAATAAGGTCCGTCATGTTCAGCGCCGCATCGAAGTGGCCCTTGAGCCGCGCCAGGTTTTCGGCGTGCGGATCGGCCGCGAGCGCCTCGGCGCAGGCGTTGCGAAGCGCGCGCCGGCCGGCTGCTGAAGCCTCGGCCGAGAACGCGCCGGTGCTCTGCATCTCGCCATGCAGGCGACGCAGCAGGTCGCCCAAGTGCACGGCGATCCGCGTGCGGAGATGGTCGCGAGCCTCGTGCAAAGCGGCGGGATCGGCGGCCTCCACCATCAGCGCTAGGTCAGGCTCGGACGGCAGCGCCAGCAGCAAGGCCTTGAACGCCGGTTCGGCGGTGTCGTCGACCAGCGCGCGGCCCAGGGCTTCGGCGTAACGTTCCTCGCCAACCTCATCAGGCGCACCTGTGGCGCGGGACAGGATCAGGTCTCTGGCCAGGGTCTGGCCGGCTTCCCAGCGATTGAAGAGATCCGGGTCGGCGCTGAACAGCACGTAACGATCCGACGGGCGCGCGTCGGTCGACAGGTTCACCGGCGCGGAGAAGCCCCGCAGCGCGGAGAGCACGGGCGGCTCGGCGATGTCGTCCCAGCGGACCGTCATGTGCGCTTGGTCCAACAGTACGATTTCGGTGTCGCGCAGGACCGCGCCTTCCGACGACAGCAGACCGATCGCGACCGGGATCGGAAGCGGCTTCTTTACAGGCTGGCCAGGTGTGGGCGCAGTGGTTTGAGACAGGGTCAGGGTCAAGGCCCGCGCCTCGGCGTCGTAGGCCGTCTCGATCGTCACGGAGGGCGTGCCGGCCTGTTCGTACCAGCCAAAGAAGGCCGAGAGGTCCCGGCCCGACGCCTCGGCGAAGCAGGCGATGAAGGCCTCGACGGTGGTCGCCTCGCCGTCGTGACGCTGGAAGTAGAGGTCGCAGCCCTTTCGGAACGCGTCCGGCCCCAGGATCGCCTTCAGCATCCGGATGATCTCCGCGCCCTTCTCGTAGATGGTCGCGGTGTAGAAGTTGTCGATCTTCAGGTAGCTGGAGGGGCGGACCGGGTGAGCCAGGGGGCCGGCGTCTTCGGCGAACTGACGCGCCCGCAGCGCGCGCACGTCCTTGATGCGCTGGACCGCGGCCCCGCGCATGTCGGCGCTGAAGCCCTGGTCGCGGAAGACCGTGAAGCCCTCCTTCAGGCACAGCTGGAACCAGTCGCGGCAGGTGATGCGGTTGCCTGTCCAGTTATGGAAGTACTCGTGGGCGACGACCGCCTCGATGCGCTCGTAGTCGACATCCGTGGCGGTTTCCGGGTCGGCCAGCAGCAGGGAGCTGTTGAAGATATTCAGCCCCTTGTTCTCCATGGCCCCGAAGTTGAAGTCGCGCACGGCGACGATCATGAACAGGTCGAGGTCGTATTCGCGGCCGAAGACCTCCTCGTCCCACTTCATCGCCCGCTTGAGGCTGTCCAGTGCGTAGGCGGCTCGCGACGCCTGGCCGGGGTCGACGAAGACGCGCAGCGCGACTTCCCGGCCGCTCATCGTGACGAAGGTGTCGGCCAGCACGTCGAGGTCGCCCGCGACCAGCGCGAACAGATAGCAGGGCTTGGGGAACGGGTCCGTCCACTCGGCGAAGTGGCGATCGCCGTCGAGCGGGCCCGAGGCCACCGGATTGCCGTTGCTCAGCAGGTGCGGAAACTTGGCGTCGGCCTCGATCCGCACGCTGTAGCGCGACAGCACGTCAGGCCGGTCGGGGAAGTAGGTGATCGTGCGGAAGCCCTCCGCCTCGCATTGGGTGCAGAAGCGGCCGCCGGACATGTAGAGGCCCATCAGCGCCCTGTTTGCGGCCGGATCGATCTCGACTTCGGTCGTCAAGACGAACGCGTCGGGCACGTCCGTCAGGGTGAGATGCTCGGAATCAAGGCTGTACTGGTTGGGCGCGAGCGCTTGGCCGTCGAGGGCGACCGACAAAAGCTTCAACCGCTCGCCGTTCAGCACCAGGGCTTCGGACGCCGGGCCGACACGACGCACCGACAGCTCCGCCTTAACCCGGGTCTCGGTCGGGTGCAGGTCGAAGATGAGACGCGTGCTCTCGATGGCGAACGGGAAGGGGCGGTAGTCCGCGAGGCGAACGGCTTGGGGCGTATCAGTGCGCATGGACCCTACTTAGTCCTGCGCGCTCGCCTCGGCGAGAGGACCCTGACGGCCTGGGTCGAATTATTGGTCGCCGGCGGGCGGAGGCGGCGGGGACTCCTGCAGGTAGCGCTCCACCAGCATGACTTTCTGAGCCAGCGCCGCCAGGGCCGGCGGTGCGTCCTCGGGACTTTCGGACACCAGGGCCACCAGCTCACGGGCGACCGCGCGCAAGCGGGGCGCGCTGGCGATCAGTCTGGCCTGATACTCCATCTTGTAGGGATCGCGGTCGTACTCCGCTCCGGGCGTGCGCCAGCCGCCCCAGTCGTTGGGATCGGTGACTACGACGGGGTAGGTGCCCGGATAGGGGTGGTGGGCGCAATCGCCCTCCTGCTGCCACTTGTTGCGGGCCCGCAGCACGCGCCAGTTGGCGTCGGAGCCGTCATCCTGCGGCTCGATCTTGTCCTCGGGCTTCAGTTCGTGGCCTTGGAACTCGCGTCCCAGTCCGACGTCGTAGGTGACCCGGACCGGTTCGTCGAAACCCTTGGCCCAGATAGGAACGATCCGCTCGATGATCGCCCAGCAACCGACGCTGTCCACCCACACGCGCTGGTTCTTCTGGAAGAGGGTCTTGGCCATGGGCGCGATGGATCCGCAGTCGTGAAGCTGTCGCCATAAGAACCTGAAATTCTTGACGCCGGGTCAATCTTTCCCTTCGCGTGAACGTCGTTCAGTGTGCCCTGCGTGACGCGCCACAGAGCGCGGCCAGGGAGGTTCCAGTGGATTTCGACTATTCGGACGATCAGAAGTTCCTGAAGGAGGAGGCGCGCAAGTTCCTAGCCGGAAATTGCGATGTGGGCGTGGTGCGCGGCGTGCTCGACAACGCCGACCGCTCGTTCGATGAAAAGCTCTGGAAGGGCGTCGCCGAGCAGGGCTGGCTGGGGGCCTCGATCCCCGAGGAACATGGCGGCCTGGGTCTTGGTCGCGTCGAGCTTTGCGCCATCGCCGAGGAACTGGGACGCGCGGTCGCGCCGATCCCGTTCGCGTCGACGGTCTATTTCCTCGCCGAGGGCGTGATGGCCTACGGTTCGGAGGCCCAGAAGGCTTCGATCCTGCCCCGCATCGCGGCGGGCGAGGTGATCGGTTGCCTGGCGACCTCGGAAGGTCCGGGCGTGGTCGGCCCGGCGACGCTGCAGTGCCGCGTCGAAGGCGGCAAGCTCTCGGGGACCAAGATCCCCGTCACCGATGGCGATGTCGCTGATATCGCCCTGGTCCTGGCCTCGGAAAGCGGACGTCCTGGCCTTTTCCTGGTCGACCTGAAGGGCGCGGGCGTGTCCCGTGAGACGCTCAAGAGCCTGGATCCCACGCGAGGCGTCGCCAAGATCGTGTTCGACGGCGCGGCCGCCGAGCGTGTCGGCGATGCGGGCGCGGGCTTCGAGGTGGTCCAGGGGATCATGGATCGTGCTGCTGTGCTTCTGGCGTTCGAGCAGCTCGGCGGCGCCGATCGGTGCCTGGAGATGGCCAAGGAGTACGCCTTGGGCCGTTACGCTTTCGGCCGGGTCATCGCCGGCTATCAAGCCGTCAAGCACAAGCTGGCCGACATGTACGTCAAGAACGAGGTCGCTCGCTCGAACGCCTATTACGGCGCGTGGGCGTTGAACGACGACGCGCCGGAGCTGCCGATCGCGGCCGCCGCGGCGCGCATCGCCGCCTCGGACGCCTTCTGGTTCGCCAGCAAGGAGAACATCCAAGTCCATGGCGGCATGGGTTTCACCTGGGACGTCGACTGCCACCTCTTCTACCGCCGTTCGCGCCAACTGAGCCTCGTGGCCGGGGCGCCGAAGGTGTGGAAGGAGCGGCTGGTGGCCGAACTTGAAAAGAAGAACGCGGCTTAAGGAGCGGAAAATCATGGATTTCAACGATTCCACCGAAGAAGCCGCCTATCGCGAGAAAGCGCGCGCCTGGCTTGCTGAAAACGCTGCGGCGCACCGCGCCAAGTGGGGCGAGCTGAAGCCGAATACGCCCGAGCACATGGCCGCCGCCAAGGAATGGCAGGCCACCAAGGCCAGCGCCGGCTATGCCTGCATCACCTGGCCGGCCGCCATCGGCGGGGGCGGCGGCACGCCGATCCAGTCGGTGATCTTTGGCCAGGAGGAGACCAAAGCCGGTCTTGGCTACGGCTACTTCACGATCGGACTGGGCATGTGCGTGCCCACCGTGATGGCCTTCTCCGACGGCGAGACCAAGAAGCGTTTCGTGGGCCCCGCCGTGCGTGGCGAGGAGATCTGGTGCCAGCTGTTCTCCGAACCAGCCGGCGGCTCTGACGTCGCGGCGTTGCGCACCCGGGCTGTCAAGGATGGCGACGAGTGGGTGATCAACGGCCAGAAGGTCTGGACCACCGGCGCGCACTATTGCGACTACGGCATCCTGCTGACCCGGACCGATCCCGACGTGCCCAAGCACAAGGGCCTGACCATGTTCTGGATCGACATGAAGGATCCGGCGGTCGAGTGCCGTCCGATCCACCAGATGTCGGGCGGACGTGAGTTCAACGAGGTCTACTTCACCGACCTGCGCGTCAAGGACAGCCAGCGTCTGGGCGAGGTCGGCGACGGCTGGAAGGTCGCCCTCGTCACTCTGATGAACGAGCGCCTCGCTGTTGGCGGTTCGACGGGCCCCAACTATCGCGAGATCATGAAGCTGGCCCGCGAGCTCTCGGGCATCGCCGGCCCGGCGCTGAAGGAGCAGGGATTCCGCGAGAAGCTGGCTGACTGGTACGTGCAGTCCGAAGGCCTGAAGTTCACGCGGTTCCGCACCATGACCGCGCTTTCGCGCGGCCAGACGCCGGGGCCGGAGAGCTCGATCGGCAAGATCATCTCGGCCAACCAGCTGCAGGAGCTGGCCAATACGGCTGTGGAGATGGAGGACCAGTACGGCATCCTCTCCGATCCTGACGTCGCGCCGGCCGAGGCCGCGTTCCAGCAAAGCCTGATGTGGGCCCCGGGCCTGCGGATCGCGGGCGGAACCGACGAAATCCTCAAGAACATCATCGCCGAACGGGTCCTCGGACTGCCCGGCGATGTTCGAGTCGACAAGGATGTTCCGTTCAAGGACATGCCGACGGGACGCTGATTTCGTCGGACTTAAACGCGACTTTCCCATGTGCGAGTCGGTGGCTAGCCAGTTTAGCCGCCGACTCGTTTTCGTTCTGGATAGTTATTTTATCCCTGTCTCGCCGCGCGGAAGTTCCGCGAATTCGCCTGTCGCGCGAACCGGAGGCGTCGCACAAAGTCTTCATGGTCGGGCGGACTGAGCTGACCTTGACAGTGGCCCGTCCCGGGAACATGAGAGATCATTGATTTATGGTTAACGGCGACGGCTGAAGGGGGATTCATGCGCGATGCCGGGGACGCAATTGCGCGCCTTCGCAGGCTCCGCGACAAGGCGGAGAGCCTGGTCGCCAGCCGCGCTGTTCTCCTGCGCCGAGCGCCCGTCAGCGTCCTGGTCGCGGCTGTAGTGATTCCCCTGGTGGGCTGCGACACAGGCCCCAGCTTCTGGTTCCACAAACGGGCCAGCGCCTGCCCGCGTCCTCAGGCCGCTCAGGGAGTTTCGGGGCAGTTCAATCAGCAGCAGCAGGAAATCCGGTCGCTTCGGCAGGGCGGTTTCCGAGGCGATTTCTTCGCCCAGCTTGAACTCGCGCGCCGCTACGAAGGCCAGCGCGCTGTCGACAAGAATCTGGAAGATCCGGTCGAGGCGGCTGTCTGGTACGGCATGGCGCTGGCCAATTCCGGCGGCTATGCGCCGATCGCCGCCTATGAACGCCGCGGCAAGGACTCCCGCGCCGTTTCCCGCTTCGACGACTGCCGCGCGTTCGAGCGGCGCAGCGCCTATGGCGCGCTGGATCGGCTGCTGTCGCGCATGTCGACCGAGGAGCGCGAGCGGGTCCGCAATCGCATGATTTACATCCTGTCCAGCCAAGGCGCGGATGGCTTCCGCACCCTTGCGCGGATGCACGACGGCTATTTCGGTCCGTTCGGCGAGCCCTCGGACAACCTCCAGGCCATCGAGGCTTACGGCAAGCCCAGCCAGCCCGGCGCGCCGGCGGCTTTGGACCTGTTCCGGCGCAACGACGTAGACGCCTATCTCTACAACTATCTGGCGGTGCAGACCGGCGACGTCTCGGCTTACGTGATGCTGAAGGACTTCGAACGTTCGTCCCCGCAGAGGGCGTCTTACGGCTCCTTCGTTGAGACCAAGGCCAAGCGCTGGATCCCGCCGTACGAGTTTTATCCGCCCGACTCGCCGGACTCCGGCGTGCCGCATTCCGACGAGGCGGACCTGTCGGGCGAAGCGCGTGAGGCGGCGCTGTCGCGGCTCACCGAGCTTCCGTTCGTCCATGTCGGCGAAGCCCTGGCCTATCTTCGGGTTATCCCGACGGCGATCCTGGACGAGAAGCTTCTGGGGGTGACCGAAGCTCAGACCTTCCAAGGCATGATCGGGCGCCCGAACACTGGCCGTCTGGCGCCGATCGAGAAGGTGCGCGCGATCCAGTACGCCGCCGTCAACGGCTCTTCCAAGGCTCAGCTCGTGCTGGCGGTGATGTACTCCGAGGGTGTCGGCGTGCCGCGGGACTACGCTCGCGCCTATCATTGGTACGAAGAGGCCGAACGGCAGGGATCGGCGGAAGCCAAGTACGCCATGTCGACCTTCTTTTCGCTGGGCCTTCAGGGCGTGGCCGATCAGGATCGCGCCAAGGCGGTGGTCTATCAGATCGACGGCGCGCTGGCCGGTTTCAAGCCTTCGGCCTGGCGATTGCAACAACTGTTGGCGCAGGTTTCGCGTCCGCCGCGTGCGGCGGGCGAGCGTCCGCTTCCACGTCCCGCCTATGGCGCCGAGTATGACCGCGCGGCGCCGCGCGCCGATGATCGCGACCCGCGACAGGATCAGCCCGGCCCCGACCGAGGCGGCCGTCCGTACAACGAAGGGAACTACTAAATGCGCCGCCTCAGCCGCCTGCTGGCGCTTTGGGCCGCTGTGACCCTCGGCGCCGCTCTCGCCGCCTCGCCCGAGCTGGCCGTCGCCTCGCCCGACGCCAAGATCGATCAGCAGATCCGTCCTTGCTTCGGGCTCCTGCTGCAGCCCAATCTTTCCCACGGCTGTAAGGTCCGTGACGTGCGGCCGAAGCCGTGTCCCCGGGGCACGATCCGCGCCAAGGGCCGCTGTGTAGTCCCTTACAGCAACGGCGGCGGCTACGCCTATGTCTCGCGGGAGATCAACTGCGACTACGCCTATCCGGGCCAAATCTCCGACACGCTTTATCGCCTCTATGAAGGCGATGTGCTGACACTGACCTCGACCAATGGCGGCGCCTGCGTCGACTCGCTGAACATCACGAAGGCGATCAGCATCGTGGTGCGCGACTATTCGCCCAGCCGCTCACGTCCGATCCTGATCGCCAGCAGCGGCCAGCCCTGCATCAAGATTCAGGCGGGCGTGCAGTACGTGGTGCTGGACGGTCTGGGCATCGAAGCCACTCGCGCCGGCGCCGCCTCGTGCATCGTCGGCCGCGCCACCGAGATCGCGATGCGCGGCGTGACCGTTCGTTATGACGGCGATGGCTCGGCCTTCGACGTCGGCGACAGCCGCATCGAGCTAGCCCAGACCACCTTCATCGGCCGCACCCGCCAGCCCGTGGTCAAGGCCACCGGCACGATCATGGCCGCCGACGTCGAGATCGCCGCCACCGCCATTGGCGCGGCGCTGGAGACCTCGGGCGACAGCCGGCTGCGCGATGTCCGCGTCGTGCGTCTGGGCGACTGGACGGGGTCCTCGCGCACCCGCAACTCGGCGGGCTTCATCATCGCCGGCATGAACCGCCAGCAGCTGGTCCAGATCGATGGCCTCTATGTCGACGGCTTCTCGCGCGGGATCTATGTCGGCGGCGGCGACGAGACCACGCTGCTGCGTCCGGTGGTGCGCGACAGCGACTGGGCCGTGACGCTCGAAAACGCCAACCTGCGCGTGGTTGAGGGCGAGCTTGAGGCCGTGGATGTGGGTATCTACGCCGCGTCCGGCGTGGTGTTCGCGTCGAACAACAAGATCATGGGCGTCATGCGCTCGGGCATCTACGCCGACGCCGGCGGTCAGGTTCGCGCCGTCGACAACCGCGTCTATGCGCGGCCTGAAGGCTGCCGCGCTTTGGTCACTGGTTTTTTCAACGGCGAGCTGACCTGCCGTCCGTGGTTCGAAGCGCCGGAGCTCTATCGCACGCCGCGTGACCGAGCTCGGCTGGATTTCGACAGCTATTGGCCCGCGCCCGCGATCACCGCCGGCGTCACCGCACAGGGGCCTGCCGAACTTTCCGGCCCGCCGCTCGCCGGCGCGCCCGTTTCCGCGCCTCAACAAGGGGGAGCTCCGCGATGAGCCAGTCTTTCCGTGGCCCGCTGGCCGCTTCCCTCTGCGCTCTGGTGACCCTGTCCAGTCTCGTCACGACCCAGGCCTGGGCCCAGAGCGGTCCGGGCGGCGGTCCCGGGCGTGGACGAGAGGTCTGCGGCTCGCCGATGACGGGCGCAGCGCCCGACATCATGAGCTATGACAGCGCGACCGGGACGCAGGTCTTCGTCAACAGCGGCCGGGGGACCGGGACGGACGTCTCGGCCTACAACGCCCAGAGCGGTTCGGCCGCCCAATTCGCCGGCGATCTGAGCCGTCCGGGTCTGGTGTCCTCGTGCTCGGTCGACGGCTTCAGCCGGCAGGCCTATGGCGTTGACGCCACGCGCCCTGGCCAGGTGGTCGTCTCGGGCCGTGACGAACGCGGTGAGCGCTGGGCGTTCACGCGCGCCGACGGCAAGGTCGAAGTCTGGGACCCGCGCGGCGACAACCGCTGCTTCAAGACCGGCCTTGGGATTTTCACGCCGTCGGGCGGCTATGGCGTAGCCCTGGCGACTCCGCCGGGCGCCGTCGGTGTCGGGATTGCGGCCGGGCAGCACTTCGGCGGCGTCGGCGTGGGCGCCAACCGAAACTTCGTCGGCGCGGGTCTGGTGGGATGCTGAGAGCTGCCGTGGCTGTGGGTCTCTTGGCGACGAGCCTGACGGCTTGCGCCGCGCCGCGTCCCCATGGTCCGCCGCCGCCGTCGGCTCCGAACCGGGCCAAGGTGACGCCGCCGCCGCCGCCGATCGAGGCGATCCGCCCGCGTTACTGATGGCAGCGCCCCGGCTGTCGGAGATCTCCCTATGCTGAAGTTTCTGTCGCTCCTGGCGCTGGTGCTCGCGCCGTCTCTGGCGTTTGCCGAGGTCTCTCCCCAGCAGCGAGCGGTCGAGGCGGTGATCGCCGACAGCGCCGCCGGCTGGAACGCCGGCGATGTCGCGCGCTTCATGGCCAGCTATTCCGACGCGCCGGAAACCAGCTTCGTCACCGAGGAAGGCCTCGTGCGCGGCAAGGCCGCCATGCTGGAGCGCTACAAGGCCAAGTACGACTTCGGCGATCCGGCCAAGCGCGGCGTCCTAAGCTTTGAATCGGTCGATTTCCGCCTACTGGATCCGACCCACGCGCTTTACGTGGGCCGGTGGGCGCTGGCCTATCCCAACGGGACCTCAGCCAAGGGATACACCAGCCTGATCATGGCCCTGGAGCCCGGCGGCTGGCGCATCATCGCCGATCACAGCAGCTGAGCGCTCACGGCGCGATCGTTGTCTTGAAGGTCGGCGCCTTGCGGTGCTTCGTCGCCTGCTCGTAGGCGTAGCCCAGGTTCAACAGCAGCTTCTCGCTCCAGGCCGGACCGATGAACGACAGCCCGACCGGCAGGCCTGACACGTCGCCCATTGGCACGGTCAGGTGCGGATATCCGGCCACGGCGGGCAGGGTGGTCGAGGACCCGCCGTAGTTGTCTCCGTTCAGCGGATCGATGGTCCAGGCTGGACCGGTGGTGGGGGCGATGATGGCCACCGCGCCCGTGTCCTTCAGGATCTTGTCGATGCCTTCAGGACCGGCCAGACGCTTGGAGTCCGCCAGCGCCTTTAGGTAATCGGGGTCCTCAAGCCCCTTGGTCTTTTCGGCGCGCTCGAAGCTCTCCTGGCCGAACCATTCGAACTCCTTCGGGGTCATTTTGTTGAAGGCGATCAGGTCGGCCAGCGTGCGGCTCGGGACCTTCTTGGGATCGGTCGAGGCCAGATAGGCGGCCATGTCGGCCTTCAGTTCGGTATAGAGCACCACGCCCTCCGCCTTGCCGATCGGGCCTTCGTCGAAGTTCTTGACGTCGACCAGGGTCGCGCCCTGGGCCTGGAGCTCTTTCAGCGCCCGCTCGAACACCGCGTCGGTCTTGGGCGAATAGCCGGTGTAGAACCGCGCCACGGCCAGCGTCACGCCCCTCAGCGCATCCTTGGAGAGGCCTTTGGCGTAGTCGGTCTTGCGCGTGTCGGCTTCTTTCGTGGCCGGATCGGCGGGATCGGAGCCGGCGATGATGGTCAGCACCTTGGCCGCGTCCTCGACCGTCAGGGTCATCGGGCCGGCGGTGTCCTGGCTGTGGCTGATCGGCACGATGTGGGTGCGCGAGACGAGGCCCACGGTCGGCTTGAGGCCCACCAGGCCGTTGATCGCCGCCGGGCAAGTGATCGAGCCGTCCGTCTCGGTGCCGATGGCCAGGGGCGCTAGGCCCGCCGCCACTGCTGCGCCCGAACCGCTGGACGAGCCGCAGGCGCTGCGGTCCAGGGCGTAGGGGTTGCGCACCGTGCCGCCCACCGCGCTCCAGCCGCTGATCGAGTGGTTCGAGCGGATATTGGCCCATTCCGACAGGTTGGCCTTGCCCAGGATGACGAGGCCCGCGTCGCGCAGCCGCTTGGCCACCGGCGCGTCTCGGCCGGTGACATTGTCCTTCAGCGCCAGCGAGCCGGCGGTGGTGGGCAAGGGATCGGCGCTTTCGATATTGTCCTTCAGGAGGATCGGAACGCCGTGCAGGGCCGAGCGGACCTTGCCGGCCTTGCGCTCGGCGTCGAGCGCCTTGGCTTCGGTCAGGGCGTTCGGATTTGTGACGATCACGGCGCGCAGGACGGGGTTGCGCTGCTTGATCGTCTCGAGGGCCGCCTTGGTCGCCGCCTCGGACGTCTGGGCTGAGGCGTTTCCAGCGAGCAGGGCGATGGCGGCCGCACCGGCCAGAATGGCGATCTTGGTCATGTAGCGTTTCCCCAACGCGGCCGCGACTCCGGCGACCGAACGGCGCGGAGCATGCGGTCAAAAATCGCGGTTCGCCAAGCCGGAACCGCCACAGTCGTGCGTGATCAGACGAATATCGCCACGTTCTGTCGCGCCAGGACCAAGGGGCGGCCCTTGGCGTCCCACAGGTGCATTTCCTGGGTCGAGTAGCCGTCGCCGATGGTTTCGGCGCGGGTGCGCAGCAGTCGCCAACCGTCGTCGTCAGCCTGCGGCAGGCCTACGATGTCCAGCGACCAGGTCATGGTCGAGATCGGCCCAAACTGCGGGAACAGCGCCATGGCCGGGGGCGGGGGCATGTCGGCCAGGGCCACCAGGGCCGAGATCGAGGTCGCGGCCGCGTCGCGGTGCCGGATCCACAGCAGGTATTCGGGCTCGCCCCCGGCCAGGGGACGCGTACCACCCGCCTTGCGAACCTCGAACTGCGACGAGAAGTGCGGTGCGCCCTGGCGGTTTTCCGGGAAGAACAGCTCGCAGGCGTTGGCCGGGGAGACGGGCGGGCAGAGGACTTCCTCGTAGGACAGAACCGAGGCCCGCGCCGCGCCAAAGGTTAGCACCCCATGCGTGGCCACGCCCTGCTCGCCGATCAGGTCGACGGCGACGAACAGAGTCGACTTGCCTTGGCGCAGCGGCCGCACCGAGATCGCCAGCTCGCCGGAGGCGGGACCCACGAACGCGAACTGCGCCGAGCGCAGGGGAGGGGCCTCTGGAAAGGTTCTCAACGCCGCTTCGACGCACAACGCGCCGCTCAAGCCGCCATAGGTGGTGCGGCCTTGCTTCCAATCGTCTGAAACGTGGGCGGAATAGCCGGTGTCGGTCGGAGCGATGGCGGCGACGAGGTCGGTGTAGAGAGTCATGTGGCGAGTGTTCGTTTTCTTTCGCTACGGAAGTCAAGGGAGGTGCGGGGGGAATCCTTCCCCGTGATGGGGAGGGGGCGGTTTTAGCGCCGGGGATAAGTTCGGCCGTAAAAGTGAGAAGTGATTGATTTTGCTGGATTCTGGGTGGCCAATTCCGAACACCCACACCCGCCAATCCCCGTAAGCTCATGTCATCCCGGGCGGCGAAGCCGACCCGGGACCCAGGGGTTGCAAGAGCGCCGCGCTTCGTCACCCTCTGGGTCCCGGCTCTCCGCTACGCTCCGGCCGGGAGGCGCGTGTGTTTACGACCGTTCCCAGGCGGCCCTCAGCAGCGCCTGTACGGCGTCATCAACCGCGCTGGCCGCGCTGAGAACCAGCTTGGCCTTCAGTCTCTCGGACCAGCCTTCGTTGCGGGGGGCGGCGAGACCAGGGGAGGCGTCCGGCGTCAGGGCGAGACCGAGCACGACGCCGCCGCCCTTGAGCGGCTTGGCGGCGGCGAACTGGCTCTTTCGCGACCACGCGGTGTAGCCCTTGCGCTGGCCGGTTACCACATCCGGCAGATCGGCGATGGCCGTTTCCAAGGCGGTGAGGATGGCGGTCGAAGCTGCGTCGGTCCACAGCGCCGCGCGCAGGCCGGCGGCGTCGTCCCAGCCCATCTCCGAGGGGAAGGCCACGCCGAAGATGGTCGCCGCCCGGTTCTGGCCGATCCCGTAGGTCGTCTTGAGCCAATCATTGCGAGCCTTGGGGCGGGTTTCCGGGCATTCGCGCCGGACGATCTCGACCCATTGCTCGAGGGTCTTGCCCGTCTCGCGCTCCAGGTTGGCGCGGACCGAGGCGAACCACTTCTGCTGCTGCTCGGTGAGCCCCTGCGGCTGGCTATCCATGGTTTGCGCGCCCCTTCGCGTTTGCTACGACCGGTGCGTCACAGGGAGACGGTCATGAGCCTCGACGGACGCTACGACACGGACAACATCTTCGCCAAGATTATCCGGGGCGAGATCCCCAGCGTGAAGGTGTTCGAGGACGAGAAGGTCCTGGCCTTCATGGACGTCTTCCCGCAATCGCGCGGCCATGCGCTGGTGATCTCCAAGGTCAGCCAGGCGCGCAACCTGCTGGAGGTCGAGCCCGACGTGCTGGCCGACCTGATCGCCGCGACTCAGAGGCTGGCCAAGGCGACGGCGACGGCGCTCAAGCCCGACGGCGTGGTCGTCACCCAGTTCAACGGCGCGCCGGCGGGGCAGACCATCTTTCATCTGCACTTCCACGTCATCCCCCGCTACGAGGGCGAGGCGCTGGGCCGTCACGGAGAGGGCGGCATGGCCGATGTCGCCGAGCTGAAGGCCCTGGCGGACAAGATCAGCGCGGCGCTTTAGTTAAAAACAAAAGGCCCGGATCGCTCCGGGCCTTTCGCTTTGAGGGTTGGTCGCGCGCCTATTCGGCCAGCGCGGGTTCGGTCTCGTCGGTCTTGCCAGCCTTGGGCGCGGTCGAGGAGTCGATCTCGAAGTCGATCTTGCTGTCCTTGAGCACGACCTTGACGTGGCCGCCGCGGACCAGGCGTCCGAACAGGATATCGTCGGCCAGGGGCTTCTTGATGTGCTCCTGGATGACGCGACCCAGCGGACGGGCGCCGTAGAGCTCGTCGAAGCCGTTCTTGGCCAGCCAGTCGGCCGCGTCGTCGGACAGTTCGATCGTGATGTTGCGGTCGGCCAGCTGGGCCTCCAGCTGCATGACGAACTTCTGCACGACCTGACGGATGATGTCGGCGCTCAGCGGTTTGAAGGCCACGACGGCGTCCAGGCGGTTGCGGAACTCCGGCGTGAACAGGCGCTTGAGGGCGGCCTCTTCCTCGCCTTCGACCTTGGAGCGGCCAAAGCCGATCGAGTTGCGCTGGGCGTCGGAGGCCCCCGCATTGGTGGTCATGATCAGGACCACGTTGCGGAAGTCGACCTTCTTGCCGTTGCTGTCGGTGAGCGTCCCATTGTCCATAACCTGCAGCAGGATGTTGTAGACATCCCCGTGCGCCTTCTCGATCTCGTCGAGCAGGACGACGGCGTGCGGGTGCTGGTCGACCGCATCGGTCAACTGACCGCCCTGGTCGAAGCCGACATAGCCGGGAGGTGCGCCGATCAGGCGGCTCACGGTGTGGCGCTCCATGTACTCCGACATGTCGAAGCGCAGCATCTCGATGCCGAGCGTCTGGGCCAGCTGCTTGGCGGCTTCGGTCTTGCCGACGCCCGTGGGGCCGCTGAACAGGTACGAGCCGATCGGCTTGTTCGGTTCACGCAGGCCGGCGCGGGCCAGCTTCATGGCGGCGGCCAGTTGGCTCAGAGCCTCGTCCTGGCCGAACACGGCGCGCTTGAGGTCGCTTTCCAGCTCCTTCAGCGCCTCGGTGTCCGACTTGCTGACCGACTTGGGCGGAATGCGGGCGATCTTGGCGACGACGCTTTCGATCTCCTTGACGCCGATGGTCTTCTTGCGACGGCTTTCCGGCAGCAGCATCTGCGAAGCCCCGGCCTCGTCGATCACGTCGATCGCCTTGTCCGGCAGCTTGCGGTCGGTGATGTACTTGGCCGACAGCTCAACGGCGACCTTCAGGGCGTCGCTGGTGTACTTCAGCTTGTGGAAGTCCTCGTAGTAGGTCTTCAGACCCTTGAGGATCTTGATGGTGTCTTCCACCGTCGGCTCGTTGACGTCGATCTTCTGGAAGCGGCGGACCAGGGCCCGATCCTTCTCGAAGTGCTGACGGAACTCCTTGTAGGTGGTCGAGCCCATGCAGCGCAGCGTGCCCGAAGCCAGGGCGGGCTTGAGCAGATTGCTGGCGTCCATCGCCCCGCCGCTGGTCGCGCCGGCGCCGATCACGGTGTGGATCTCGTCAATGAAGAGCACCGCGTTGGGATGGTTCTCCAGCTCCTTGACCACCTGCTTGAGGCGCTCCTCGAAGTCGCCGCGATAGCGGGTGCCGGCCAGCAGCGCGCCCATGTCGAGCGAGTAGATGGTCGCGCCTTCCAGGACCTCGGGGACCTGGTGGGTGACGATCTTGCGGGCCAGGCCTTCGGCGATAGCGGTCTTGCCGACGCCGGGATCCCCCACGAGCAGCGGGTTGTTCTTGGTGCGGCGGCACAGGATCTGGATCGCGCGCTCGACTTCGCTGGCGCGGCCGATCAGCGGATCGACCTTGCCCTGGCGGGCCTTTTCGTTGAGGTCGACGCAGTAGGCCTCCAGAGCCTCGCCGCCGGCCTTGGCGTTCGATTTCTCGCCGTCTTCCTCGGTCTGGTTCGAGCCGGCGCTCGCGCCCTTGACGCTCTTGGGTTCGGACGCGCCGGCCTTCTTGGCGATGCCGTGGGCGATGAAGTTGACCGCGTCGTACCGCGTCATGTCCTGCTCCTGCAGGAAGTAGGCGGCGTGGCTTTCGCGTTCGGAGAAGATGGCGACCAGAACATTGGCGCCGGTCACTTCCTCGCGGCCTGACGACTGGACGTGGATCACCGCGCGCTGGATCACGCGCTGGAAACCGGCGGTGGGCTTGGCGTCCTCGTCATCGTCGACGACCAGCGAGGTCAGTTCGACATCGAGATAGTTCGACAGGCTCTTCTTCAGCGCGGCGAGGTCGACATCGCACGCCCGCATTACGCCGGCGGCGTCCTCGTCATCGGTGAGGGAAAGCAGAAGGTGCTCCAGCGTCGCGTACTCGTGCTTACGCTGGTTGGCGTACGCAACGGCGCGGTGCAGGGACTCTTCCAGGGGGCGCGAAAAAGAGGGCAACGGGGGAGGCTCCTCAGTCCTTTTCCATGGTGCACTGCAGGGGGTGCTGATGGCGTCGCGCCGAGTCGATGACTTGGGCGACCTTGGTTTCTGCGACTTCGTATGTGTAGACACCGCAGACACCGACGCCGTTCTGGTGAACGTGCAGCATGATGCGAGTAGCGTCTTCACGCGACTTGTTAAAGAACCGCTCGAGCACGTAGACGACAAACTCCATCGGAGTGTAGTCGTCATTGAGAATTAGAACTCGATAGAGCGAAGGCTTCTGTGTCTTCGGCTTCACTTCCGTGACAACCGACGACCCGACGCCGTTACCTTGCCCGCCTTGCTTCCGCTCGGCCATCGACTTGTTCTCTCCCGGCGGGCAAATCACCCGCCTGCCATGGATTAGATATGGAAACGCGGCGGCTTTGGAAGAGGCCGAAGCGCCGCTGCGCCGCTTTAGCACAGAGGCGCCTCGGTTTTCGGCTTCACGTTTGGGAGAGCGAAGGCCGCGCGCGAACGGTTCCAACGATGAAGGGCCCAGATGGTGGCCGAGGTCCCGTCATGCAAGTGCCGCCGTCCTCACCGCCCCTTCAACGCGCGGCCGGTGACGACGGCGGCGGCGCCGAACTTGCCGCGCAGGGCGTCGATGGCGGTTTCGCTCTTCAGCGCGCGGCGCTCCTCGTCCGCGAACATGTCCGCGCCGGCGGTGTCGGCGTCGACGAACTCGGTCAGGCCCGCGCCGATCAGACGATAGGCCAGGCCCCGCGGCTCGGCGGCCAGCAGCTCGCGGGCGACCTGGAACAGGGTGCGCGCGGTCTGGGTGGGCACGGCCAGGGTGCGCCGGCGGGTGTGAATCTTGAAGTCGGGGGTGCGTAGCTTCAGCGTCGCCACGCGTCCGGCCACGCCTTCCTTGCGCGCCTGCTTGGCGACCTTCTCGCAGAGGGGCCACAGCTCGTCCTCGAGATCCTCGCGCTTGTGCAGGTCGTCGTTGAAGGTGGTCTCGGCGCTGATCGTCTTGCGGGCCTGGTCGGGGTCGACGATGCGGCTGTCCTGGCCGTGCGCCAGGCGGTGCAGCCGCAGACCGCCCGAGCCCAGGCGATTGGCCAGGAGCTTGAGGTCGGCGGCGGCGATGTCGCCCACGGTGCGCAGGCCGATCTCGGCCAGGGAGGCGACGGTGGCCGGACCCACGCCGGGCAGGATATTGACCGGCTTGTCGGCCAGGAAGGCTTGCGCCTCGGCTGCGCCGATGGCCGAGAAGCCGCGCGGCTTGTCCAGTTCCGAGGCGATCTTGGCGAGGAACTTGTTCGGCGCGAGGCCCACCGAGACCGTGAGACCGATGTCGCGCTCGATCTCGGCCTGCAGCCGGGCCAGCATCTGGGCGGGCGTCGCGCCGTGCAGGCGTTCGGTGCCCGTCAGGTCGATCCAGGCCTCGTCCAAGCTGAGCGGTTGGATCAGCGGCGTCAGCTTGTCGAGCTTCTCGTGGATGCGCCGGCTATCTTCCTTGTACTTGGCGAAGTTGGGCTTGATGACCACGGCGTCGGGGCACAGCTTCAGCGCCTTGAACATCGGCATGGCCGACTTGGCCCCGCTCATCCGGGCGATGTAGCAGGCGGTGGTGACCACCCCGCGCTTGCCGCCGCCGATGATCACCGGCAGGTCGCGCAGCGACGGATCGTCGCGCTTCTCCACGGAGGCGTAGAAGGCGTCGCAGTCCATGTGGGCGATCGAGAGAGTCCCTAGCTCCTCGTGGAACACCGTGCGCGGCGAGGCGCAGGACGGGCAGCGCGAGGCCTTGGCCTCGCCCGTCCATCCGCAGTCGCGGCACAGGGACTTCATGCCGGCGCCTAGGCTTCGGGCGGCCAGAGCCAGACGGCGCCGCGCACGCCGGAGCTGTCGCCGTGGTGGGCCTTACGGACCGGGGTCTCGAAGACGTCGGAGAACACGTGCGGCGCGATCGCGGCCGGCAGGCGCTCATACAGGGCGTCGACATTCGACATGCCACCGCCCAGGACGATGACGTCGGGGTCGATCAGGTCGCAGACCACGGCCAGCGCGCGGGCCAGACGGTCGACATAACGGTCCAGCGCCGCTGAGGCGGCGCGGTCTCCAGCGCCGACGGCTTCCATCGCCGCTTGTCCCGTGGCGAAACCGGCGTCTCGGGCGAAGGCAGGGCCGGCGATCCAGGTCTCCAGACAGCCCTTGCGGCCGCACCAGCAGGCGGGACCCGGATACTCTTCGGGCTTGGGCCAGGGCAGGGGTGAGTGGCCCCATTCGCCACCCACGCCGTTGTGGCCCTCGATGATCTTTCCGTCGACCACGACGCCGCCGCCGCAGCCGGTGCCGAGGATGGCGGCGAACACCACGCGGGCGCCTTGACCCGCGCCGTCGGCCGCCTCCGAAAGGGCCAGGCAGTTGGCGTCGTTGGCCAGGCGCACGGGTCGGGCGAGGCGCGTTTCGAGATCCTCGCCGAATGGGCGGCCGTTCAGATAGGTGCTGTTGGCGTTGCGGATCAGGCCCGTGCGGGGCGAGATCGAGCCGGGGATGCCAAGGCCCAGGCGCGCACAGCTGCCGCCCGCCATCGACTCGGCGTCCGCCACCAGCGCGGCCACGACCTCCAGCGCTTCGTCATAATTGCCGGGATTGGGCTTGCGCACGCGCGCCACGAAGTCGCCAGCCGCGTTGAGCGCGGCGACCTCGATCTTGGTGCCGCCGAAATCGACGCCGAAACGGATCATGAAAACAGGCGCTCCTCGATGGCGATCTTTAACTGCGGCCATTCGTCGATGCGGACGTGGCGGTCGGGCGCCGAGGGGGCGAACGGCCGCAAGCGTTCGTCGCTGACCATCTGGAAGCGGCCGACCTGGGGGGCCTTTTCCGCCACCGATTCCAGCTGCGGCAAAAGGTCGTCGATGAACACCACAGGTCCGGCGGTGCGCGAGGCCAGTTCCGCGGCCGGCGGGCCCTTGGGTCCGCTGTTGATCACCAGGGGATAGTCGAAGCCGTGGGTTTTCAACCACTTGGCGCGCGCTAGGCGGCCGTGTTCGGGCGCGTTGGTCAGAATCACGACCTGGGCGCGGGTCGACAGGTCGGCCAAGGCGTCGGCCGCGCCATGGGCAGGATCCAGATCATCGGCGCCGTCACGGAAGAAATCGTCGAACAGGGCCTTGCCTGCGATCAGATCCAAGTGTTGGCTTTCGCCGGGGCGATAGATGTTCTGGAACAGGGCGAAACGATCGACGCGAAGCTCGAAGCCGTGACGGGCGACGAACGCGCCAAATCCGCGCATGAACTGCGCCAGGACTTCGTCGACGTCGACGATGACCAGGGGCGCGGCCGGGGAAATGGCGCAAGTCTGCAGGTCGGAGGATCGCGGTTCCATGAGCTCTGGTCGTTGGGTCTAAACGCGATTAGCGCGGGCTTAAGGATATCCGTGCGATCAGGTTCTGGAAGACGGCGCGAATCCCTAGGCGTCGCCACGTGACCGCATGGTCGGGGTAAGGATGACGAAGAAGGTCCTCATCGTGGAGGATAACGAGCTGAACATGAAGCTCTTTCATGATCTGCTCGAAGCCCAGGGTTACGAGACCCTGCAGACCCGCGAGGGTCTGTCGGCGCTGTCTATTGCCCGCGACAACAAGCCAGACCTGATTCTGATGGACATCCAGCTGCCCGAGATCTCGGGCCTGGAAGTCACCAAGTGGCTGAAGGAAGACGACGAGCTGGCCCACATTCCGGTGGTGGCGGTGACCGCCTTCGCCATGAAGGGCGATGAGGAGCGCATCCGCGAGGGCGGCTGCGAGGCCTATATCTCCAAGCCGATCTCGGTCGTGCATTTCCTCGACACCATCAAGCGCCTGCTGGAAAGGCAGCCTGCATGAGCGCCCGGATCCTCGTCGTCGACGACATCGAGGCCAATGTCCGTCTGCTCGAGGCCAAGCTGACGGCCGAGTACTATGAGGTTTCCACGGCGCTGGACGGCCCGACCGCCCTGGCTATGGCGGCGCGGGACCTGCCCGACATCATCCTGTTGGACGTGATGATGCCCGGCATGGACGGCTTCACCGTCTGCCGCAAGCTCAAGGACGATCCGGCCACCCGCCACATCCCGGTGGTGCTGATCACCGCGCTCGACGGGCGCGGCGACCGTATCCAGGGGCTTGAGTCCGGCGCATCGGACTTCCTGACCAAGCCGATCGACGACGTCATGCTGTTCGCCCGCGTGCGCAGCCTGACCCGGTTCAAGCTGGTCATCGACGAGTTGCGCCAGCGCGAGGCTTCTGGCCGCCGCATGGGCGTGATCGCGGGCGCTGCTGCGCGCCTGGACGGCGTGGGCGGGCGGGTGCTGATCGTCGACGACAACGAACGCCAGGCGCAGCGCATCGCCGCCGAGCTGGGCGTCGAGCATCGTCCGGTCGTCGAGAGCGATCCGGAAAAGGCCAAGATCAGCGCCGGCGGGCCAGTCGACCTGGTCATCGTCAACGCCGTTGCCAAGGGCTTCGACGGCCTGCGCTTCACCGCCTCGTTGCGGTCGGAGGAGCGGACCCGTCAGCTTCCCGTGCTGGCCATGGTGGACCCCGACGACCGGGGGCGGATGGTCAAGGCGCTGGAAATCGGCGTGAACGACATCCTGTCCCGCCCGATCGACCCGCAGGAGCTCTCGGCGCGGGTCAAGACCCAGATCCAGCGCAAGCGCTACACCGACTATCTGCGCAACAACCTGGATCATTCGCTGGAACTGGCGGTGACCGACCAACTGACCGGTCTGCACAATCGTCGCTACATGACCGGCCAGCTAGACTCGCTGGTCAAGCGCGCGTCCCTGGGCGGCGACCCGGTCTCGGCCCTGCTGATCGACATCGATTTCTTCAAGAAGATCAACGACACCTTCGGCCACGACATCGGCGACGAAGTGCTGCGCGAGTTCGCCCTGCGTCTGGCTTCCAACGTCCGCGCCATCGATCTGCCCTGCCGCTTCGGCGGCGAGGAGTTCGTGGTGATCATGCCCGACACGGCCCTGGCCGACGCCCTGCGGATTGCCGAACGCATCCGGATGCACGTGGCCGGTTCGCCGTTCACGGTGGCGCACGGCAAGGAAATGCTGAACGTCACCATCTCGATCGGCGTCTCGGCGACGGCGGGCGAGGGCGATACGCCTGAGGCCCTGCTCAAGCGCGCTGACGAAGGCGTGTATCAGGCCAAGGCGTCAGGCCGGAACGCCGTGGTCGGCAAGGCCGCCTAGCGGCCGGCGCTTACCCTTTTTTTGCGCCGCAAACCCTTAGAACCTTGCGTCCTCGTAGGCTTCGCGCGAAATCGCTTGCTATGAAGAAGATGCTTACCTGCGGCGTGATCGCCGCCGCCGTCTCCGTCGGCTTCGCAGCTCAGGCCCAGTCGGCCAAGCCCGCGCCGAAGCTGGTGGTCGTTATCTCGATCGACCAGTTCAGCGCCAATCTCTACGCCCAGCACCGGGCCGAGTTCACCGGCGGGCTGAAGCAGTTGAGCGGCGGGATCGTCTACCCGAATGGCTATCAGTCGCACGCCTTCACCGAGACGTGTCCGGGCCACTCGACGCTGCTGACGGGCAAGCATCCCAACAAGACCGGCATCAGCGCCAACGACTGGTACGACAAGACCACGGGCAAGACTGTCTACTGCCTGGCCGATCCCAGCGTGACGCTGGCCGATGACCCCAAGGGCCGTGCGGTCTCGCCAGCCAACATGGTGGCGACCACCTATGGCGACTGGTTGAAGGCCGTGTCGCCCAAGAGCCGCGTATTCGGCGTCTCGGGCAAGGATCGCGGCGCGATCACCATGTCGGGCCATGTCGCGGACGGGCAGTTCTGGTACCAGCCCGGCTTTGGCTTCACCACCTATGTCCGTCCGGGGCAGACGGCTGAAGAGCGCCTGAAGCCTGTCGCGGCGTTCAACGCCAAGTTGGCGGCGGACCTGAAGAAGCAGCCGTTCGTCTGGGACTACGCCCGCAGCCCGCTGGACGCGGTGTCCGGCGGCGGTTCGGCCAAGCGGTGCAAGGCCCTGGAGGCCGACTACGAGACGGGCGGGCGCAAGTGGCGCGCGGCGCTGCCGATCCCGGCGGCGACGAACGAGGCCGACAAGCGCCGCGATCTCTATGCAAGTCCGTACACGGATCAAGTGACTCTGGAGTTGGCGACCGCCCTGCGTGAGGCTTATGGCCTGGGCGATGGCCCCCAGATCGACGTCCTGACCATCAGCCTCTCGGCGACCGACTTCATCGGTCACCGCTATGGCACGCGCGGACCGGAGATGTGCGACCAGATCGCCCGCCTCGACGACCGCCTGGGTGTCTTCCTCAAGAGCCTGGAGAAGGTGAAGGGCGGCGTGCTGGTCGCGCTCAGCGCTGATCACGGCGGCGCCGACATGGCCGAGCGCCTGCATGACGAGGGCTATGACTACGAGCGCGTGATCGGCAAGCCCTGGATCGCCAAGCTGAACGCCCAGGTCCGCGCGCAGTTGGGCCTGTCGTGGGACCCGCTGAACGCCGAAGGGGGGCTGGACCAGATCTATGTTGTCGGGCCCGACCGCAAGGCGGTGTCCGATGTCGAGCGCGCGCGCATTACCGCCGCCGCCCTGCCTCTGATCAACAGCGATCCTGCCGTCGCGGGCGCGTTTGACTCCAATGCCATCTTCACACTCGCCCCCGCACCGGCCGACGCCTCTCCCGAGGAGCTGTCACTGGCCGAACGCCTGCGTCGCAGCGCCTATCCAGGCCGGGTCGGCGACATCCTGGTGGCCTTCCGCCCCGACCGTGTGCCGGCGACCGCCGGGCCGACCTATGTGTCGACCCACGGCAGCCCCTGGGACTACGACCGCCGCGTGCCGATCCTGTTCTGGTGGAAGGGCGCTGCGCCTCACGAGCGCGTGCTGCCGCTGGATACGGTGGACATCGCCCCGACGATCGCCGCCGTCACCGGCGTCAAGCCGCCGGCTGATATCGATGGCAAGTGTCGCTCGCTGGTCTACGGCCAGGGCTGCTAAGCGCCTTAGACTCCAGCGCCTTCGAAAGGGGGCGCTGGGGTCAGGTTTCCGGCAAAACAAAACGCCCGGCTATCGCTAGCCGGGCGTTTTCATGTCGTAGCGCTGAAAGCGATCTTACTTGATCTTGCCTTCGCGGAATTCGACGTGCTTGCGGATGACCGGGTCGTACTTCTTCAGCACCATCTTCTCGGTCTTGGTGCGGGCGTTCTTCTTGGTGACGTAGAAGAAGCCGGTGTCCGCCGTCGAGTTCAGGCGGATCTTGATGGAAGCCGGTTTGGCCATGGTCGAATCCCTGCGGTGGTCGCGCAGGTTCCCGCGCGTTGGAAATGAGAGGCGCGGAACATACTCATCGGCGGCTCAAAGTCAATTGCCGGCGGGACACCGCTTGTAAGGAAAGTCGGCCGAGCGCTCCTGACCGTTCACCGAGCCCTCGATGCGGGCCACCAGCGTGTCCTTGTCGGCCAGCCGGTAGAGAATCCGCTGCGGGAAATCGTTCTTGGGGTTCTCGAAGGTCACGGCGTTGACGTCGAGGTCCTTCACGGAGAACGCGGTCTCGGCCTGGCCGGACGGAATCACCACGTAGCGCAGCGTCCCGTCGTCGCCTGGGACGATGCGCATGAATTCGTACTCGCGCAGCTTGCCGTCGCGCACGCTGCGGCTCATGCCGATCATCGCGCCGCCGGCCGGCGCCAGCCACTGTTCCTCGATCTTCGTGCCGTTGGGGCGGACCAGCGTCCAGCAGCCGCCGAGAAAACCCAGCTTGTTGATGTCGCTGGGCGCAGCCACGACGCTCAGAGCCATGAGGGCGGCGATCATACGGAACCTCCCGATCAGCGCCCGTGCCGCTAGAGGTGGGTCAGATGGCGCTTGCCGTTCAGGAAGCGCATGAACGGCGCCGGCCGTCCAGTCTCCGCCAGCCGCTGGCCGATCTCATGGACGACGAAGCGGGTGATGTTGGGCAGGTCTAGGGCCATGGCTTCCTGGAAGTCGACCCAGGCGATCTCGTCCAGCTCGCCGCAGTCGGGCCGGCGGTCCAGAGACAGCAGCGACTCGGCCGAGGCCATGAAGAAACGCGCGTCGAACCGGCGGGGGCGATAGGGCGGGGTGATCGCCCGGGCCACGAAGCTCAGCGGCGCCAGGTCGGGCAGGGCGCCTTGGGCCAGGAACGGCCGCCAGGGACCGGCGCCCGGACGCTCCGGCGCGGGCTTGGCCAGGAGCAGCCCGGTCTCTTCGAAGGTCTCGCGCACGGCCGCCAGCGCCAGGGCGCGAGCCAGGCGCGTGGGCTTGGGGTGACGGGGCTCCAGTTCAAGCCGCGCCGTCACGCCGGCGTCGAGCTCGGTGGCGCTAGGGGCGTCATAGTCGGTGCGGTCCACCCGTCCGCCCGGAAACACCCACTTGTCGGGCATGAAGGCGTGGCCGCGGTTGCGGCGGCCCATCAAAAGGCGCGGCTGGGGACCGTCTGTGCGGACGATGATCAGGGTCGCTGCATGGCGTGGTTTGATGGCCACGCCGGTCTCGCGCGTCGCGCCGTCGTTGATGGTGTCGAATTTGGCGTCGATCGGCGGCAGGTTCATGGGCTTACGTTAGTCCCATCCGCGCGCCTGCATAGAGCGACGTGGCGTCAAGGCAGCTTGCGCTTGACCCCTCGTGGCGACGCGTCCCAATCTCGCGCCGCTTTTGCTGGAGGGGTTGTGATGATCGGACGGGTTTCGACGCTGGCGCTGGTCGCCGGCTTGGCGATGAGCGCGCCGGCGATGGCCGCGCCGTCCGCCGCCAAGGTGCAGGCGGCCGCCAAGGCGGTCCAGCCCAAGGTCGTCGCCTGGCGGCGCGACATCCACGAGAACCCCGAACTGGGCAACCAGGAGGTCCGCACCGCCGCCCTGATCGCCAAGGAGCTCCGGTCGCTGGGCATCGAGGTGCGCGAGAACGTCGGCAAGACCGGCGTCGTGGGGGTCTTGAAGGGCGGCAAGCCCGGCAAGGTCGTGGCCCTGCGCGCCGACATGGACGCCCTGCCGGTCGAGGAGAAGACCGGCCTGCCGTTCGCCTCCAAGGTCAAGGCCACCTGGGAAGGCCGCACGGTGCCGGTGATGCACGCCTGCGGTCACGACACGCACGTGGCCATGCTGCTGGGCGCGGCCACCGTGCTGGCCGGCATGAAGCAGGACATCAAGGGGACCGTCGTCTTCCTGTTCCAGCCGGCGGAAGAAGGCCCGCAGGCCGGCGAGGAGGGCGGCGCCAAGCTGATGATCCGCGACGGCGCGCTGGACAATCCCAAGGTCGACGCGGTGTTTGGCCTGCACATCGGCCCCGGCGACGCCCACGAACTGAACTACCGCCCCGAGGGCTTCTACGCCTCGTCTGACCGCATCACGATCACGGTCAAGGGCCGCCAGACCCATGGCGCCCGGCCCTGGGCGGGCGTCGACATGGCCAGCGTCGCCGCCGACATTATCCAGGCCACCAACCAGATCGCCGCGCGCCAGGTCGACGTCGGCGCCTCGCCGTCGGTGCTGACCATCGCCACCATCAATATGGGCTTCCGCCAGAACATCATCCCCGAGGACCTGAAAATGGAGGGGACCATGCGGACCTTCTCCAAGGCCCGCCGCGAGGACCTGATCGCCCGGATGCAGAAGTCCGTCACGGCCATCGGCGACCGCTACGGCGCCAAGGCCGAGGTGGTGTTCACCCAGCCCTATCCGGTCACGTACAATGACCCGGCCCTATCGAAGTGGGTGAAGGCGACGCTTGAAAAGGCCTCGCCGGGCAAGGTCGACGACAACGCCGCCCTGGTCACCGGCGCCGAGGACTTCTCCATGTACGCCGAGAAGGTTCCGGGCGTGTTCATCCAACTGGGCGGCCGCAAGGCCGATGTGCCAGCCGCGACCGCGCCGGCCAACCACTCGCCCTATTTCGACGTCGACGAGGCGGTGTTCGAGACGGGTGTGAAGGCCGAGGTGCTGATGGCGCTGGATTATCTCGACCAGAAACAGAAATGACGGCGGCGGCGCTTCGGCGCCCCCCCCCCCAATGGTCATGGAGTGAACCGTGCTTGCGCAAATCCTTCAACTGACGCCGACGTTCATCGTTGGCCTGATCTATGCCGCCATCGTGTACGTCGTGGCGCGCAAACGCGGCCTCAACCCTTGGGGCTGGACCCTGGGAGCGCTGATCCCGGTGTTCGGGATCATTGTCTCGGCGGTGTTCATGCTGCTGACGTTCTTGTCGATGCTGGATCGCCTGAACGCCCTCGAAGGCAAGGCTAAGCCGTCGGAACCGGCCGAGGCTTGAGCGCCGCGAACCACGGCGTGATCCGGCGCAGGGCCTCTTCGACCTCGGCCGTCGAGACCGCGAAGCTGAAGCGGATAAAACGCTTGCCCTCGACCGGATCGAAGTCGACGCCGGGCGCGGTGGCGACGCCCGTATCCCTCAAGAGCTGCTCGCAGAAACCAAGCGAGTCGTCGGTCAGGTGGGCGATGTTCGCCCAGATGTAGAAGGCGCCGTCGGGCGGGGCGATCTCTCTGAGGCCCAGGGCCGGCAGGGCGTCCAGCATCAGCTGGCGGTTGGCGCGATAGACGGCGATGTGGCCTTCCAGCTCGTCGATGCAGTCCATGGCGGCCAGGCCTGCATGCTGGGAGAGCGATGGGGCGGTCAGGAACAGGTTGCCGACATAGGCCCGGGCGCGCTCCAGGTCCTCGCCGGCCGGCGTCAGCAGCCAGCCCAGCCGCCAGCCGGCCATGCTGAAGTACTTGCTGAAGCTGTTGACGATCAGGGCGTCGGGCGCGAACTCCAGCATCGAAGGCGTGCGGCCGGTGTAGCTGAGGCCGTGATAGATCTCGTCGCTGATGATCCGAATGCCGCGCTCGCCGCAGACCTTGGCGATCGCCTCCAGTTCGGCGGGCGCGATGATGGTGCCGGTCGGGTTGGCCGGGCTGGCGACGATGACGCCAGCGGGCGCGGGATCCAGCGCCGCCAGATGCTGGGCCGTCAGCTGGAACCGGTGTTCAGGCCCGCAGGCGATCTCCACCGGCTCAAGGTGCAGGGCCTTCAGGGTGTTGCGATAGGCGACATAGCCGGGGCGGGCCAGGGCGATGCGATCGCCCGGCTTGAACACGCTCGACAGCGCCAGCACCAGCGCCGGCGAGGCGCCGCAGGTCAGGATGACCTGTTCAGGCTCGACGGTGACGCCGTAGAGCGTCTGATAGCGCTGGGCGATCTTCTCGCGTAGCAGCGGGCTCTCCCAGTAGCCCATGGCTTCCTGGTCGAGAATCTCGTGAGCCTTGGCCAACGCCTTGCTCGGCGCGCCCGTCGAGGGCTGGCCGAACTCCATGTGGATGATCGATCGGCCTCCCATCTTCAGCTGGTGGGCCAGGCGGCTGATGGCGATGGCGTGGAAGGGTTCGATCTCGGCGCGCATGGCGACTGCATAGCTAGGTTTGACGCGGCGCGCATCCCGCATGAGAAGAGGACATGCTCGCCCTTATTCTCGCCGCCGCCCTTGTCCAGACCCCCTTGCCGCTGAACATCGGCGGCCGCGTCGCGCCCGCGCCGGGCGGCGCCCACGACTTCGGCTGGCCCGGGGTCTATTTCGAAGGCCGCTTCATCGGTCCATCCGTCGAGATCGCGGTCGATACCGGCGAAGAGCATGTGGCCGTCAGCATCGACGGTGTCCGCAAGGCCGAGCTGACCAAGTCGGGCCAGATCCGCCTGAAGCTGGACCGATTGGGGCCGGGCGAACACGTCGTGCGGCTGGACAAACTGACCGAGAGCCAGTCGGGATCGTCGCGTTTCCAGGGCTTCTTCGTCGGCGAAGGCGGCAAGGCGCTACCGGCGCAGGCCCGACCGCGCCGGATCGAGTTCATCGGCGACTCGCACACTGTGGGCTACGGCGTACGCTCGGCCAGTCGCGACTGCACGCAGCAGCAGGTCCACGACCTGACCGACACCAGCCTGGCGTTCGGGCCGATCCTGGCCCGGCGACTGGACGCGGACTACCGCATCGAGGCGTTCTCTGGACGCGGCGTCGTGCGAAACTACAACGGCTTGGCGCCCGGCGAGCCGCTGCCGGTCCTGTTGCCGCGCCTGATCCCCGGCCAGGACCAGCCGCGCGTCGCCGCCGATGACGGCTGGAGCCCCGACCTGCTGGTGATCGGCCTGGGGACCAACGACTTCTCGACGCCGCTCAAGCCTGACGAGCCCTGGGCCGACGAGGCCGCGCTGCGCAAGGACTACCGCGACCGTTATGCGGCCTTCATCGAGGGGCTGAAGGCCAACCGGCCCAAGGCCAAGGTCTTCCTGATCGCCGGAGACACCTTCGCCGAGGATGTCGCCGAGGTCGCCGACCGCACCGAGGCCAAGGCCGTGCGGATCACGGGCATGGACCGCAGCGCCTGCCACGGGCATCCGTCGGTGGCGGACCAGATCATGATGGCCGACCGGCTCGAGGCGGCGATCACGGCGAAGTAGTTCCTCCCCCGCATCGCGGGGGAGCATCTAGTGTCTCCGGGCTACCGTCGCTTCCCGCGCCGCACGCCTTTGGGCAGGCCGCCGCGCGGCTTCACCGCCGCCTGGCGACGCGCCCCAAGCCGAGGCCGAGGCATTTTGGGGTCGGGCGGCAGCGGGTCGCTGAGCATTTCGAACAGCAGACCGCCGGTGACGGGCGTGGCCTCGACCAGCTTGACCTCGACGCCCATGCCCAGCGGCCAGCGCTTGCCGGTTCGCTCGCCGACCAGGGCGTGCATCTTGTCGTCATGAACGAAGAACTCTGCGCCCAGGCTGGAGACCGGCACGAGGCCGTCGGCGCCGGTGTCGGCCAGCTTGATGAACAGGCCGAAGCGGGTGACGCCGGTGATCCGGCCCTCGAAGGTCGCGCCGACGCGGTCGGCCAGGAAGGCGGCGATGTAGCGGTCGGTGGCGTCGCGCTCGGCGGCCATCGCCCGACGCTCGGCGTGGGTGATGACCTCGGCGGTGTCCTTGATCTGGGCGATGTCCTGGTCGGTCAGGCCGTCGGTCCCGAGGCCTAGGGCCCGGATCAGACCCCGGTGCACGATCAGGTCGGCATAGCGGCGGATCGGGCTGGTGAAGTGGGCGTACTTGGCCAGGTTGAGGCCGAAGTGACCGATGTTGTCGGCGCTGTAGTGGGCCTGCATCTGGGTGCGCAGGACCACCTCGTTGATGATCGCCGCGTTCGGGCTCTCGCGGGTTTCGTCCAAGAGCTTGTTGAACCGCGAGGTCTGCGGCGCCTCGCCCTTGCTCCAGCGGATTTCCAGAGTCTGCAGGAAGTCGGCGAGGTTCTGCACCTTCTCCAGACTGGGCGTATCGTGAACCCGGTAGATCAGGGGCGAACGCTTGGCCTCAAGGCTTTCGGCGGCGCAGACATTGGCCTGCACCATCATCTCCTCGATCAGCTTGTGGGCCTCAAGGGAGGCGCGTTTGGTGATCGAGGTGATCTCGCCGCCCTTGATGATGATCCGGCGCTCGTCGCTCTCGATGGCCAGCGGCGAGCGGGCGTCGCGGCCGATCTTCATCGTCCGGTAGGCGTCCCACAGGGGCTTGAGGATCGGTTCTAGCAGCGGACCGGCCTTGTCGTCCGGTTGGCCGTCGATCGCGGCCTGGGCTTGCTCGTACGAGAGCTTGGCGGCCGAGCGCATCAGGCCGCGCACGAACCTGTGGCCCTTCTTGCGGCCCGACTTGTCGAACACCATCCGGACGGCCAGCGTAGCGCGGTTCTCGCTCTCGCGCAGTGAGCACAGGCCGTTCGAGAGGGTCTCGGGCAGCATCGGCTCGACGCGATCAGGGAAGTAGACGCTGTTGCCCTTCTCGCGGGCGTCGCGATCCAAGGCCGAGCCGGGCCGGACGTAAGCCGCGACATCGGCGATGGCGACCCAGACGACAAAGCCGCCCTTGTTGGTCTCGTCGTCGTCGGGATGGGCGTAGACGGCGTCGTCGTGGTCGCGGGCGTCCACCGGGTCGATGGTCACGAACGGCAGATCGCGCAGGTCTTCGCGGCCCGCCAGGGTCGGCTCGACGGCGGTCTTGGCCTCGGCTTCGGCGGCCTCGGAGAAGCCCGTCGGGATGCCGTGGCTGTGGATGGCGATCAGCGAGGCCGCGCGCGGGTCGTTCTCGGTGCCGACCACCTCCAGCACCTTGCCGGGCTTGGGACCATAGCGGCCGCCGTGCGTGCCGACCTGGGCCAGGACGAGGTCGCCGTCCTTGTACTCGTGGGCCACGCTGGGATCGAGAACCAGGCTTTCCTTGGACTTGCGGTCCACTGGTTCGACGCGGACTTCGCGGCGGTGTTTGCGGATGACGCCCAGGATCTTGTGGGCGCTTTGGCCCAGCTTCTTGATCAGCTTGGCCTCGAACTCGCCGGTCTCCAGACGCTCGAAACGGACGAGGAGGCGGTCGCCGAGGCCCGGCGCGCCGGCGGCGGCCTCGCCCTTGCCGGGCGCCAAGCGCACGTTGGGCACGTCGTCGTCGGACTTGGTCAGCTTCACATAGAGCTCGCCGTCGCCGTCGCGCTCGACCACGTCGGCCACACCGACGGGCGGCAAGGAGCCGGCTTCGGCGAAGCCCTTGCGGCCACGCTTGGCCAGCGCGCCTTGGGCTTCCAGCTCGCGGATCATCTCACGCAAGGCCCGGCGGTCGGCGCCCTTGAGGCCGAAGTGCCGGGCGATGTCGGCCTTGCCGGTCTCGCCCGCGTCGCGCAGGAACGCCAGCAGCGTCTCGCGGTCGGGCAGGCCAGCCGGCGGCTTGGGCTTGAAAGTCTTTGTCGGGCGAAGTTTAGCCATGTCCTGCCTTAACGCGTTCGGCGGACTTAGGGAAACGCGGGGTGGGCGTCTTGGTCCTGCCTCAGTACAGATCCTCGATCGACTTCGGCGCCTGAGGCTCGGCGGGCTTGGGTTCAGCGGCCGGTGCGGGCGCGGTCGGCGGCGCTTCGACCACCGGGGCGGGGGGCGGGGCTTCCTGTTCGACGGTCTTGACCTCGACGGCCTTGGGCTTGGGCGTCTCGACCGGCGGCGGCTCGTAGGCGAGGGCGGGGGCGGCGTCCTTGACGGGCGTGCCCGACACCTCGGCCAGCGGGGCTTGGGAGGTCACGGAGCCGCCGCGATCCAGTTTCATCGCGTTGGTCAGGCCCATGGCGAAGCCGCCGATGCAGCACAGCACCAGGGCCACAAGCACCACTTGCAGCGGCAGGGGACGTTCCAAGGTCGTCATGGGCGAAGTCTACTCCCGTCCCTTAGCCCTGAACAGCCGTCAGCCCTCGTCGTCCCAAGGCGCGTCGCCGTCGTCGGACGCAGCGGCGGCTGCCTTGGACTTCGGCGCAGCTTTCTTGGCGGCCGGCTTCTTCGCGGCCGGCTTCTTCGCCGCCGTCTTCTGGGCCGGCGCGTCGCTTTCCGCCTTGGCCTTGGACTTGGAGGCCGCCGCCTTCTTGGCGGGCTTCTTAGCCCCGCCCTTGGCCGCGCGTTCGGCGATCAGGGCCAGCGCCTCTTCCAGCGTGATGGCGGTCGGGTCCTTGCCCTTGGGCACATTGGCGTTGGTGTCGCCGTGCTTGATGTAGGGACCAAAGCGGCCCGACAGCACGCGGATCGGCTTGCCGTCCTCGGGGTGATTGCCCAGCTCGGCCAGGGCCGCCGCCGCCGCGCGCTGGGGACGTCCGCCGCCGGCGCGCTTGTCGGCCAGGATGGCCACGGCGCGGTTCAAGCCCACGTCGAACACCTCATCAGCGTTCTCCAGATTGGCGTAGGTGCCGTCGTGGAGCACGAACGGCCCGAAGCGCCCCAGGCCCGCGGTGATGACCTTGCCATCGTCGGGATGCTTGCCCACTTCGCGCGGCAGCGAGAGCAGGCGCAGGGCCTTCTCGAGATCCATGGCCGAGGCGATCCAGCCCTTGGGCAGGGACGAGCGCTTGGGCTTGTCGCCGCTGCCTTCGGCGGCTAGCTCCTCGACATAGGGACCAAAGCGCCCGTTCTTCAGCCAGACCGCCAGGCCCGTGGCCGGGTTGAGGCCCAGCTGCTTGTCGGCGCTCTCGGCGTCGCCTTCGCCTTCGGACACGCCCAACTGGCGCGTATAACGGCACTCCGGATAGTTCGAGCAGCCGATGAAGGCCCCGAACTTGCCGGTCTTCAGCGACAGTTGCCCCGAGCCGCAGGTCGGGCACAGGCGCGGGTTCGAGCCATCGCCCTTGTCGGGGAAGATGTGCGGACCCAGCGCCTCGTTCAGGGCGTCCAGGACGTTGGTCGTGCGCAGCTCGGCGATCTCGCCGACGGCGGCGTGGAAGTCCTTCCAGAAGTCGCGGAGGAACTGTTTCCAATCCAGCTTCCCGTCCGAAACGAGGTCGAGTTGCTCTTCGAGCGCGGCCGTGAAGTCGTACTCGACATAGCGCTTGAAGAACTGCTCCAGGAACGCGGTGACCAGGCGCCCCTTGTCCTCGGGGATGAAGCGCTGCTTCTCCATGCGGACATATTCGCGGTCGCGCAGCACGCCCAGCACCGAGGCGTAGGTCGACGGACGGCCGATGCCCAGCTCTTCCATCTTCTTGACGAGGCTGGCTTCGGAGTAGCGCGGCGGCGGTTCGGTGAAGTGCTGGTCGGCGCGGCTTTCGATGACCTTGGCCGCCGCGCCCTCGGTGATGGCGGGCAGGCGGGCGCTGTCCTCGTCGCCCTCGTCGTCGCGGCCTTCTTCATAGACCGCCAGATAGCCGGGGAACTGCACCACCTGGCCGGTGGCGCGCAGGCCGGTCTGGCCGTCGGCGCTGGTCAGGTCGACGGTCGTGCGCTCGATGCGGGCGCTTTCCATCTGCGAGGCGATGGTGCGCTTCCAGATCAGCTCGTACAGGCGGCCCAGCTCTGGCTCCAGGCGCAGCGAGCCGGGATTGCGGGCCAGGCTGGTCGGGCGGATGGCTTCGTGAGCCTCCTGGGCGTTCTTGGCCTTGGACTTGTACATCCGCGGGGAGTCCGGGACGTACGCCTTGCCATAGACCGAGCCGATGACGTCGCGGGCCTCGAAGATGGCTTCGGGCGCCATCGAGACGCCGTCGGTCCGCATATAGGTGATCAGACCCACCGTCTCGCCGCCGATGTCGACGCCCTCGTACAGCTTCTGGGCGGCCTGCATCGTGCGCTGGGCCGAGAAGCCCAGCTTGCGGGCGGCTTCCTGCTGCAGGGTCGAGGTGGTGAAGGGCGGGGCGGGCGAGCGCTTACCGGGCTTCTTCTCGACGGCCTCGACCTTGAACACGGCGGCCTCGACGGCGGCCTTGGCGGCCAGGGCCGAGGCTTCGTTGCCCAGGTCGAACTTGGTGAGCTTCTTGCCCTCGTGCTTGACCAGACGCGCCAGGAACGGGTCGGACCCTGCCGAGACGTCGGCGTCGACGGTCCAGTATTCCTGGGTCCGGAAGCGCTCGATCTCCAGTTCGCGATCGACGACCAGGCGCAGGGCCACCGACTGCACGCGGCCGGCCGAGCGGCTGCCCGGCAGCTTGCGCCACAGCACGGGCGAGAGCGTAAAGCCGACCAGATAGTCGAGGGCGCGGCGGGCGAGGTAGGCCTCGACCAGCTCCATGTCGAGATCGCGCGGGGCCTTCATGGCCTCGGTCACGGCGGTCTTGGTGATGGCGTTGAAGGTGACGCGTTGGACGGTCTTGTCCTTCAGCGCCTTCTTCTTGTTGAGCACTTCCAGGACGTGCCAGCTGATCGCCTCGCCTTCGCGATCCGGGTCGGTGGCCAGGATCAGGCGGTCGGCCTTCTTCATGGCGTCGACGATGTCGCTGACGCGCTTGGAGGCTTTGGCGTCGACCTCCCAGCTCATGGCGAAGTCGTTGTCCGGCTCGACCGAGCCGTCCTTCGACGGCAGGTCGCGGATGTGACCGTACGAGGCGAGAACCGTGTAGTCGGACCCGAGATACTTGTTGATGGTCTTGGCCTTGGCCGGGCTCTCGACGACGACGACGTTCATTCTGACTCTTGTTCAGGAAAAAGAGATCGCCCTGCAGGCGAGCGGCGCGAAAGTGGGGGCTTCACTAGGGGTCTGTCAACGAAGGACCCGGAAAACAGTCAGGCTTTGGTGTCCGGTAGGCGCTTGTTAAGCCCCTTGCGCGACACTGGCGTGGCAAGTTCCACCTGTGCTGACCCCGATGGACCTGACCGTCAACCGGATCGCCACCGAGGCCTATGTCTCGCCGATCCGCCCGATCAAGCCCGTAACCTCCAACGCCGAACGTGCGGAAATCGCCGACCGGCTGAAAGAAGCCGTGCGCGCCGCGCCGGCGGCGGGGACGGGGTTGTTGGTGGATCTGAGCGTTTAGAGCGGTCGACCGCGCAGGGCTTCGCAAGACGCGGGCCCTTCTCCTTCTTTAGAGAAACCCAGTGCCCGGACTTCGCGATGAAGGAACGGCGGTAGGGACCATTCGCGATGAACCCGCAAGGTGTATCCGCCGCTGGGACCGCCCCCCTCGGTTCTGACGCAGGTCAGTCCAGGAGCTAGGGACGTGGTGTTCGCCTGAGCCTCGAACTCGCCCACCGTAAAAAGCAGGCCTAGCGCGCCAATCGTACCCAGGAAGTAGCCGAAGGCGACAGGGATCAGCGCTGCGGCAAGGACAATTCGCTTGGCAACGGAGGAAAGGCGCATGGCGCTGAGCGAAAGCACCAAGAGGACATAGGCCCCATAGGCGATGGCCAGCACGACGATGTTCGCGGTCAGGGAGACGAACCGCACGCCGAACGCCGCCGACAGGATCACCAGTCCAATTCCGGCGCCCAGAAACCACATCATGGCCCTGCGACGCTCTGTTGAGAGGCGGTCTCTTGCAGCGAGATGCAGCCCCACGGCCACGACGGGCGCGCCGAGCAACAAAACCCAGGCCAGGATCGCGGGGCTCATGCTGAATGCTCCTTGGTTGCTACCTTGAATTGATTGTTACGTTTGGCAAGCTCGACCATTCGCCCCTTTCCTGACGCGGAAGCGTGGTGGCTTCGCCGCCTGAGCCAACACAGGGGCTCGTGGCTTGGCGAGCTGGATGACGCACTGGAGGCGACGCGGGGGTAAGGGCTTGGCGGTGGTCGCTAGCGTCTGCGCGCATCTCGCCGCCTTGACCCTGCTCTTGAGGGTTCAGCCGTCGCCGCCAACCCCTTCTGGGACTCCGCCCGTGGTCGTATCGCTGGTCGACCCACCACCGCCTCCGCCTCCGCCTCCGCCTCCGCCTCCGCCGCCACCGCCCGCGCCGCATGACGCACCCAAGTCGCCGGTGAAGGCGCCTCAGAAGCCGCCGTCGCCGGAAAAACCCAAGGATACCGCCCGAGCCGCGCCGCGCTCGCCGCTGCGGGTGACCAAGGCGCCGGTCCCCAAGGACGTGATCCCGCTGCCGGCCAGCCCGAAGCCTGCGCCGTCGCGCGTCATGGGCCTGGGCGAGGCCGAGCTGATGGGCGCGGCGACCGCCGGCTCAGGATCTGGCGGCGGCGGGGGCGGGGCGGGCTGCGACATGGTCCGGCTGCTGCAGGAGGGTCTGCGCAAGAACCCGCGCGCCCGGGCCTCGCTGATGCGGGCCCACGCCGCCACCGTCGGCGCCGGGCGCGCGCCGCTGGTCTGGAACGGCGACTGGCTTCGCACCGACGGCGAGGAAGGCGACGGCCTGTCGGGTTTGCGCGAGATGATCATGCTGGAGGTCGCCTTCGCCCCGGCCGCCTGCCGGGCCGAGCCGATGCGGGGCCTCGTGCTGATCTCGCTGAACGATGGCCCCGGCGCGGCGCGCTTCGCCCTGGGCGGCGGCCACTGGCGGTGGTCGGACCTGCTGTTCGCCAAGGGCGCGCGACGTTAGGGGCGGGTCTTCCGCAGCACGTAGAGCCCGCCTGGGATCGCAGCGTCGGCCTGCCGCCGCAGCGGCGTCTGGAGATGCTGGATCACCTCCAGCCCGGCGCCCGCGCCAGCCGCGCGAACATAATCGTCGCCGTGCGCGTAGCGCGCCGAGGGCAGCAGTCGCCACCCCGTCTCGCCCTGCTCGACGCTGAAGGCCAGCAGGCCATCGTCGCTGAGCGCTTCAGCCGAGGCGGCCAGGATATCGCCCAGGTCGCCGAGGTAGCTGAACACGTCGGCGGCGACGATCAGATCGAAGCGGTCCGGCGTCTCGCGCAGGAAGGCGACGGCCTCGGCGTGGACCAGCGCGTCATAGCCACCGCGCTCGGCCGCCTTGGCCAGCATGGCGGTGGAAAGATCGACACCGGTCAGGCGCGCGATGCCGGTCCGGAAGGGCGGACCGGCCAGGCCCGTGCCGCAGCCGAGATCCAGCATGTGTTCGAACCGGCGCTCGGTGACGCCGACCATCTCGGCCAGCCTCGCCGGCGCCTGGTAGTCCAAGTTCTCCACCAGCTGGGTGTCGAAGCGCTCGGCGAAGGCGTCGAACAGCGCTTCGACATAGGCGGGCGGGGCGCGGTCGATCTCGGGATCGGTCAGCACCCGCAACTCGTGGGCCTTGATCGCATCGCCCGGCGAGCGGGCCTCCAGCCATCGGCCGAGCTTGCGCGCGGCGTCCAGGCGCTCAAAGGCCACGAGGGCGGAAAAGCCTTCGCGCGCCACGGTGTCGAGATCCTCGGCCACCGGCCCGGCGATCCGGCCATAGAGCGCCAGGGCGTTGTCGGCGTCAGCGCCGTCCAGCGCGGCGTAGGCGGCCGAGCGGGCCCAGGTCAGGCGCGCGCCATCGTGGAAGCCGTCCTCGGCTTCCATAGCCGCGAACGTCTCGGCCGCCTGCGCGAATGCGCCGGTCATGTAGAGCGCCTGGGCCAGGCAGAGAAAGCGGACGGGCTCAGCCCCCGGCTGAGCGGCGCCGCCTTGCAGGGGCGCCACCGCTTCGGTGAAGCGTCGCAGCCCCATCAGGGTCAGCCCCAGGCCAAAGAGCGCTTCGCCCTCATGCGGCAGGACCGTCAGCACGGCGCGGAAGCCGGCCTCGGCCTCGTCCAACCGTCCCTGGCCATGGGCTTGAACCGCCTCGTCGAAGGTCCGCTGCAGGGTTTCGGCGTCCACGAATCTCTCCGGTGCGTCTGACGCCAGCGTATCAGCCGGGATCCGGAGCGGAAGCTTAGGCCCCCGCGACCAATCCGCCGTCCAGAAGCTCGGCGCGGCCGGCCAGGCTCAGCTCCACCAGCGCCGCCATCACCGCCGAGGCCGGGGCGGCGGCGGCGCGGACGAGGTCGTCGCGCGAAACGGGAGTCGGCGAGAGCAGGGCGGCGATGCGTTCGCGCAGGGCGTCGTGGTCGATGTCCATGTCGGGCGCAGGCTCGTAGCGGTGGTCGTGTTCACGCAGATGCGTGTGGCCCGACAGCGAGCGCAGCACGTCCTCGGCGCCTTCGCACAGGATCGCGCCCTGGCGTATCAGGTCGTTCGTGCCCTTTGAGCGCGGGTCCAGCGGCGAACCCGGCACGGCGAAGACGTCGCGGCCCTGTTCGGCGGCCAGGCGCGCTGTGATCAGCGAGCCCGACTTCAGCTCGGCCTCGACGACGATGACGCCCCGCGACAGGCCCGAGATGATCCGGTTGCGGCGTGGAAAGTCCTTGGCCTGGGCGCGGCGGTCGGGCGCGCTTTCCGAGACCACGCAGCCCTCGGCGGCGAGGCGAGCGTGCAGCCTGTCGTGCTCGGGCGGATAGATGTTGCCGACCCCGCCGCCCAGAACCGCCACCGCGCCGGTGGCCAGCGAGCCCTCGTGGGCGGCGCCGTCGATGCCGCGCGCCATGCCCGAGACGATGACATGGCCGGCGGTTCCCAGATCCGTGGCCAGTTGGCGCGCGAAGCGCTGGCCGGCGGCCGAGGCAATGCGGGCCCCGACGATGGCTAGGCTGGGCTGGGAGAGCAGTTCGGCCCGCCCCAGCGCCCACAGCACCGGCGGCGGGGGATCCAAGGCCGCTAGCCTGGGCGGGAAGTCGGGCTCGCAGCCGCAGATCAGGCGCGCGCCCAACTTGTCGCCGGCCTCGAGCTCCTGCTCGATCGCCTCCCGCGGCGGCAGGGACAGCGGTACGGCGCGGCCGCCCTTGCGCGATAGGTCGGGCAGGGCTGATAGGGCCCGCTCGGGCGTGCCGTAGCGGGTGATCAGGTGGTCGAAGGCGACGGGGCCGACGGTCTCGGTGCGCGCCAGGCGCAGCCAGGCGAAGCGCTGAATGTCCGAGAGCCGGCCCGAGATCACGGCGCGTCGGGCGCGGGCGGAGCATCCTCCGCCGGCTTTTTCTTGCCGATCTTGGGCTCCTGGCCCTTGAGCAGGCGCGCGATGTTCTCGCGGTGACGGATGAAGATCAGCACGGCCATGAACAGGCACAGGCCCAGCATCGGATAGGGTTGGTCGAAGGCCAGGGCGAAGGGCGCGGCCAGCACGGCGGCGGTCAGGGCCGCCAGCGAGCTGATGCGGAACAGGAAGGCCATGGCCAGCCAGGTCGCCCCGGCGGCGACGCCCACCGGCCAGGCCGCGCTCAGCAGAACGCCATAGAAGGTGGCCACGCCCTTGCCGCCCTTGAACTTCAGCCAGACGGGGAACAGGTGGCCCAGGAACGCCGAGCCGCCGGCCAGGGCGATCACCGCCGGATTGCCGTTGGTCAGGTAGCGGGCCAGCAGCACGGCTACCACGCCCTTGCCCGCGTCGCCCAGCAGGGTGATGGCCGCCAAGTCCTTGCGGCCCGAGCGCAGCACATTGGTCGCGCCGATATTGCCCGAGCCGATCTGGCGGATGTCGCCGGCCCCACCCAGCCGCGTGGCGATCAGCCCGAACGGGATGGAGCCCAGCAGGTAGCCGCCGACGATGGCGATCCCGAGGGTGAGGTAGGCGATGGCGGCGAGATCTTGCACGGTTCGACCCTAAGGCGAGTTGCGCGCGAATTCAACCGCTGCGCAAGCGAAAGTTGTGGGGGAAGTTTAGGGCAGAGTCGTGATGTGGGCCATACTTGCCCCCTCCGCGCTGCGCGCTCCTCCCCCGGAGGGGGAAGAAGGTAGCGCGAAACCTTCCGCCCCTTTGGGGGCGGACGACCGCGAAGCGGTCAGGTGGGGGCAAGCGTGAGCTCTACCCCTCCGCCCGATGCACCACACGGCCATCCACTACCGTCATCAACACCTGCCCCTGCAACCGCCGCCCGTCGAACGGCGAGTTCTTCGACTTCGACAGCAGCCGTCCGGCGTCCACGATCAGCGGCGCGTCGATGTCGCAGAGCACGAGGTCGGCCGGCGCGCCCGGAGAGAGACGGCCCCCGCGCAGGCCCAGCAGCTGGGCTGGGGCCAGGGTGACAGCGCGGATCAGGTCCAGCAGCGGCAGGCGCTCCTCCTGGTACAGCGACAGCAGGGCCGGCAGCAGGGTTTCCAGACCCACGGCGCCGGGCGCGGCCTCGTCGAACGGCAGGCGCTTGTCCTCGGCCGGCGCCGGGCTGTGCGAGGAGACGACGATGTCGATCAGGCCCGAGGCCAGGGCCTCGATCAGGGCCTGGCGGTCGTCCTCGCCGCGCAGAGGCGGATTGAGCTTGGCGAAGGTGCGGTAGTCGCCGATGTCCAGCTCGTTGAACGACAGGTGGTTGATCGACACCGAGGCGTTGATCCGCAGGCCCTTGCCCTTGGCGCGGGCCAGGGTTTCCAGCGCCTGGGCCGAGCTGATCTGGTCGACCAGCAGCTTGCCGCCGGTGGCTTCCAGGAGGGCGACGTCGCGCTCCAGCATGATCCGCTCAGCCATGGGCGAGATCGAGGGCAGGCCCATGCGGCCGGCGAACTCGCCGCCGATCGCCGCTCCGCCCCGGCCCAGCCACGGGTCCATCGGCCGGTGGGCCAGCAGGGTGTCGAAGCCCTTGGCGTAGGTCAGGACGCGCTGCATGACCTTGCTGTCGACGATCGGTTTGCCCGCGTCGGTGACATAGACGCAGCCGGCCTCGCGCATCAGGCCGATCTCGGCCATCTGCTCGCCCAGGAGGCCCTTGGTCGCCGCGCCGGCCACCAGGATGCGGGCGCTGTCGACGTCGCGGGCCCGGCGCAGGATGAAGTCGACCATGCTGGGGTCGTCGATCGCCGGGGCTGTGTCGGGCTGGACGACGAACGAGGTGACGCCGCCGGCCGCAGCGGCCTTGGCGGCGCTGGCCAGGGTTTCCTTGGTTTCGGCGCCGGGCTCGCCGGTGCGGACGCGCAGGTCGATCAGGCCGGGGGCCAGCAGCGCGCCGCCGCAGTCCACGACCCGCACGGCCTTGGAGAGCTTGCCGAACTCGCGGCCCTTGGCCACGTCGGTGATGACGCCTTCGGAGACGATGACGCCGCCGGGACCGTCGTAGCCGCTCTCAGGGTCGACCAGGCGGGCGTTGACGAAGGCGAGGGGCTGGGGGGCGTTCATGCTTGCAGGCCTCGCGAACCGAAAACAAACATCCGATCCTCCCGGCGAATGCCGGGACCCAGATTCATACGATGATTTTGGGGTGATCGCGCCATCGAGCCCGACCTCGGATGGTTATGCTCGCGGGTTCGATCTGGGCCCCGGCATTCGCCGGGGAGGTCGGGAAAATGGATGCAGGCCGCGATCATCGCCCAGCCTCCTCGATCCGGGCCGCGAGGCTGGTGAGCACCGCCATTCGGGCGGCGACGCCCATTTCGACCTGGTCCTGGATCAGGCTGACGGCCGGGTCGTCGGCGACGTCGGAGTCGATCTCGACCCCCCGGTTCATCGGGCCGGGGTGCATGACCTTGGCGCCGGGCGCGGCGCGGGAAAGCTTTTCGCGGTCAAGGCCATAGAAGCGGAAGTACTCGCGCGTGGACGGCACGAAGGCGCCCTGCATCCGTTCCAGCTGCAGGCGCAGCATCATGACAACATCGGCGCCGGCCAGGCCCGACTTCATGTCGTGGTGGACGGCGACGCCCCAGCGCTCGGCCTGGGCCGGCATCAGGGTGGGCGGTCCCACCAGGCGCACGCTGGCGCCCAGGGTGTGCAGCAAGGCGACGTTCGAGCGGGCCACCCGGCTGTGCAGCACGTCGCCGCAGATCGCCACCGTCAGGCCCGACACGCGGCCAAAGGCGCGGCGGATCGACAGGGCGTCCAGCAGGGCCTGGGTCGGGTGCTCGTGCTGGCCGTCTCCGGCGTTGACCACGTGGCCGCTGACCTTCTGGCTGAGCAGGCTGGCCGCGCCCGACGAGGCGTGGCGGACGACCAGCAGGTCGGGCCGCATGGCGTTCAGCGTGACCGCCGTGTCGATCAGGGTCTCGCCCTTGGCGACCGACGAGGTCTTGGGATTCATGTTGACGACATCGGCGCCCAGACGCTTTCCCGCCAGCTCGAACGAGCTCTGGGTGCGGGTGCTGTTCTCGAAGAACAGGTTCATCAGCGTCCGACCCTTGAGGATGTCGAGGGTCTTGGAGGTCTGCCGGTTCAGGGCGACGAAGGCGTCGGCCAGATCCAGCAGGTCTGCCGCCTGGGGCGCGTTCAGATCGCCTGCTGACAGGAAATGGCGCTTGGGAAAGGCGAAGACGCGGGCGCGGATCGTCTCGATCGCCTCGCGGGCGGGGTCATGGGCGGAAGCCGTCATGAGCCCGCGTCTTAGGCGGCTTTGACCGTTAAGGAAAGGGCGGGCGACCCGGCGCGCGCCGAAGGGGGGGGGATTAGAGACCCATTCGATCGCCCGACTTGTTGCCAGCCTCCGGAGGCGCATACTGTAGGCCTTCGCGTTCCACTGGGGCGCGCCGATCGGGGTCGGCCATGCTGCTGCTCTTACTCGCTGTCTTGCAGACCTCCGCGCCTGCCGAGGAGGCGCGCGCCAAGCTTCAGTCGTGCCAGACGACCGACAAGGGCTGGGTCTGTCACTATCAGTTGCCGACCGAGATGACGGTGAAGCCATTGGAGGGGCAGCCGCCGGTGGTCGCGCCGCCGGCGTCGGTGGAGCTGTCGCCAGCCCCGCCCGCCAAGCCCGAGCCGGAAGCGCCGGTCGCGGACAAGCCTGCGGACCTGTCGCGCCAGACCCGCCTGATCGCCCGCTGCGGCGACGCCAAGTGGTACTCAGTCTGCCTGCCGGGCGAGCGCAAGGAAGCCCAGCTTCTGAAGGAGGCCGCCGCCAAGTCCGCCGCCTTGCGAGCCAAGGTCACGGGTCTACTGAGCGAGAATCGCTGCGACGAGGCGGTGAAGGCCGCGTTGGAGGGCGGTGACCTGCCGCTGGCGCGCGAGGCCCGGGCGTTCTGCTCACCGCAGCGCTGACGTCGCACCCGAGGTCAAAAAAACGAAAGAGGAGGGGCCTTTGGGGCTCCCTCCTCTCGAAACACTGACTCGAAAAGCGCTTAGCGGCGCGGCGGAGCCGGCTCGCAGCGCACGCCGTCGGCGCAGCCCGAGAAGTGGATCTGCGGCGCCTCGACCGTGACGGCCGACGGACGCACGAAGACTTCTGGACGATGCAGGTAGATCTGCGGCGCGGCCACGCGGACCGGCGGCGCGTCGACATAGACCGGCGGACCCTGGATATCGATGCGGCCCGACGGCACGACCACCGGCTCGCCATAGACGCGGACGCCCGGCGCCGCGACGCGGATGTCACCCCAGCCCGTGGTCGGGCCATAGAACACGACCGGACGCGTGCAGAGGCAGTCGTCCGCTGACGGAGGCGGCGGCGACGGAGGACGCGGCAGCGGCGGATAGGTCGGCGGCGGCGGAACCGGCGGATAGCTGCGAGCGGCGGGCGCCGGCGCGTAATTACGGCCATCCGCGAGCACGGGGCTCACCGACATGCCGGTGATGGCCACGGCCATCAAACCCATGAAGACCTTCTTCGTCACGCGAGCCCCCTCGTTTGCCCTCAACCCCAATTGCATCGTGCAGGAACGAACCTGGAGCCCTTTCCTGACGCGCAGATCTTAACCTTAACCAAATGTAAAACGATGTTGTCCCAAAAATTCACCTCGGGGGCGAATTTCTTCTTCGCAACGTCGATACCGACGGAGCGAAGACCCCAAAAAGGGTTTCAGCCACGCGGGCCCTAATGAGACGCCGACGGGCGACGCGCCGGCCCCTCACAAGCGATCGTCCGCCAGTCAAAGCTGGCTTCGCGCAGGACGCGGCGCGTCATCACCAGCCGATAGGTGGCGGGCGCCGTGTAACGTTCGGTCCGGGCAGGCGTGACGAGGACAGACTCGGAGACCGTCTTGTAGACGGCCGGCGCGCCGGCGGTGGCCTCGCGAACCAGGACCTCTTTCTGCTCGAGGCGGTAAACCGCTTCGAGCGTGCGCGTCTCGACCCGGGCTGGTTGGTCCAGCACCTGCTCGGCCTGGTCCTCGTACTGCGCGGGCAGATAGACCTTCTCATAGCACTTGCCGGGTTCGGGATTGGGCGGGCAGTCGCCGCCGTCGCCCGCGACGCTTACCTCCGCCGCCAGCATCGCCAGCAAGGCCGCCGCGGTCGCGACCGCGCGACGCCGGTCTGTCTTGTGTTTGAAGTCCACGCCCGCCCCCGAGTTCGCGATCGACCCAGGTTAACCAAACCGGTTCGCTGCGGAAAAGCCCAAGGTTTCTCGCTACGGGCGAAAGTCTTGATGGACCGGGGATTTTAGAGTCCCCGCAGGCGCTCCAGCGCGCCCTGCAGGATCCAGCCGGCGGCCATCTTGTCGACCACCTCGTCGCGGCGCTTGCGCGAGATGTCGTGCTCGTCGATGAGAACGCGGGTGACGGCGGCCGTCGACAGGCGCTCGTCCCAGAAGGTGATCGGCAGTTCAGGCTTGAGGCGCAGCAGGTTGCGGCCCAGCGCCCGGTTGGACTGGCAGCGCACGCCTTCAGTCCCGTCCATGTTCATCGGCAGGCCGATGACGATTCCGACGGCGCCCCGGCTGTCCATCAGCTTGAACAACTGCTCGGCGTCCTTGCTGAACTTGGTCTTTTCGATCAGGGCCAGCGGGCTGGCGACGGTGCGGGTGACATCGGATACAGCGACGCCGATGGTCTTCTCACCGGGGTCCAGACCCACAATGGCGGCGTATTGCGGGAGGGCGGCGGCGAAGTCTTCGATGTCGAGAACGGGCATAGCTCTCCTTATCAGGAGCCGCGCCGCTTGAAACCTTGTCTCCAGCCTAGTAACCGACGCGTTCGAATTTCAGGAGATCCCCATGGCCATTGACGCCGCCACCGTGCGGAAGGTCGCGCGCCTCGCCCGCATCGCGACGCCCGAAGAGCGCCTGGAGCCGCTGGCTCAGGAACTGAACGGCATCATGACGTGGATCGAACAGCTGGCCGAGGTGGACACCGACGGCTGTGAGCCTCTGACCAGCGTGGTCGCGGCCGGTCTCCCGCTGCGCGAGGACGCCGTCACCATGGGCGGTGATCCGGCCCGCGTGACCAGCAACGCGCCCAAGTCGATCAACAACTTCTTCGTCGTGCCGAAGGTGGTCGAATAATGAGCGCGCTGACCAACCTGACGCTGAAGGCCGCCGTCGATGGCTTGGCCAAGGGCGAGTTCACCTCGGTCGAACTGACCAAGGCGCACATCGAAGCCATCGAGGCCGCGCGCGGCCTGAACGCCTACATCCTGGAAACGCCGGAACAGGCGCTGGACATGGCCGCCAAGTCCGACGCTCGCCGGGCGCTGGGCCAGGCCGGGCCGCTGGAAGGCGCGCCGCTGGGCGTGAAGGACCTGTTCTGCACCGAGGGCGTTCGCACCACGGCCTGCTCGAAGATCCTGGAAAACTTCGTCCCGACCTATGAGTCGACGGTGACGAGCCAGCTGTGGCGCGACGGCGCGGTGATGCTGGGCAAGCTGAACCTCGACCAGTTCGCCATGGGCTCGTCGAACGAGACCTCCTATTTCGGCCCGGTGACCAACCCCTGGCGCGCAAAGGGTTCGGACAAGGCCCTGACGCCGGGCGGCTCGTCCGGCGGTTCGGCCGCGGCGGTCGCGGCGGACCTGTGCCTGGGCGCCACGGCGACCGACACCGGCGGCTCGATCCGCCAGCCGGCCGCGTTCACAGGCACGGTCGGGATCAAGCCGACCTACGGCCGCTGCTCGCGCTGGGGCGTCGTCGCCTTCGCGAGCTCCCTGGATCAGGCCGGCCCGATCGCCAAAACCGTGGAAGACGCGGCCCTGCTGCTGACCTCGATGTCGGGCCACGACCCCAAGGACTCGACCAGCCTCGACATCCCGGTTCCTGACTTCACCCAGTTCGTCGGCAAGTCGGTCAAGGGCCTGAAGATCGGCATTCCGAAGGAATACCGTGTCGACAACATGCCGGCCGAGATCGAGAAACTCTGGCAGGACGGCATCGCCTGGCTGAAGGAAGCCGGCTGCGAGATCGTCGACATCAGCCTGCCGCACACCAAGTACGCCCTGCCGGCCTACTACATCGTGGCCCCGGCCGAGGCGTCGTCGAACCTGGCCCGCTATGACGGCATGCGCTACGGCCTGCGCGAAGAGGGCGCGAACCTCACCGAAATCTACGAGAACACCCGGGCCGCCGGCTTCGGCGACGAGGTCAAGCGCCGCATCCTGATCGGCACCTACGTGCTGAGCGCCGGCTATTACGACGCCTACTACCTGAAGGCCCTGAAGGTGCGCCGCCGCATCGCCGAGGACTTCGACAACGCCTGGACGCAGTGCGACGCGATCCTCACCCCCACTGCGCCCTCGGCGGCGTTCGGCCTGGGCGAGAACAGCAACGACCCGATCGCCATGTACCTGAACGACGTCTTCACGGTGACGACGAACCTGGCCGGTCTGCCGGGCCTAAGCCTGCCCGCCGGCCTCGACGCCAACGGCCTGCCGCTGGGTCTGCAGATCATCGGTAAGCCCCTGGACGAGGCGACGGTGTTCTCCGTCGCCGGAGCGGTCGAGAATGCCGCCGGCTTCAAGGCGAAAGCCGAGAAGTGGTGGTGATGTAAAAAAGGGCGGCTCCGGATCGGAGCCGCCCTTCTTCTTTGCGCTTAGGCCGCCGTTACATCGGGTTCACGGGATCGGGCGTCGGCGTCGTGGTCGTTTGGGGCGCGGCCGGGGCCGGGATGACGAGCGGAGCCGGTTCAGCGATCGCCGGGGCGTTGACCGTCGGCGGCGGGGCCGCGACCGTTGCGCTGACGTTGGACGACGCGCTAGAAGCGTCCGGTGTGCTGGCCTCCACCGGCGCGGCGATGGCGCTACGGGCCGGAGCGCGGGCTGGGGCCGAAGCGCGCGGCGTCACGGCGCGGGCGACAGGAGGCGGCGCCGGGGCGGCGAGTTCGTTAGCCGCCAGTTCCGTCGGCTGCGGAATCGGCGTGGCCGGGCTTTCGATCGGGACCGCGCGGGCCGCCGGTTGGCTTTGCGCCGCAGCGGCCTGCAGAGACTGGGGATCGGTCGGCGTGTCGGGGCGATCGCCCATCGCCATCCAGACCAAGCCGCCCGCCACCAGGGCCAGGACGGGGGCGCCCACCATCAAGGGCAGGTTGTCGCCGGTCTTCTTCTTGGGCGTCCGCGCATAGATGGGTTGAGACGGAAACAGAGCTGAAGCATTCCGATCCGCCGTAATGGTGGGTTCAGGCGCATCGAAGTTGAGCGTCGGACGGCTTGTGTAAGCGGTGGCCATGTCTACCTCCGTGAATGAGAAATTCGTGGAATCGAACGGCGTGATAACTCAGCGGTTCCCGGCGCCTCGCAATGGCGCCGGATTTGACTAGAAATCGCCATTTTCTCGCTCGCGGTTTAATACTCTCCGCTCCGCTAGGGAGAGGCCCGCCGTTTAACGGCGGAGTTTGGCCTGTCTGCGTGACGGGCGGCGTGACGGCCTTCGTAAGATTGCAGGCCCGCTCCGCGAGAGCTTTTCCGCGCGCCCTTGCTTGATGTAGAGAGACCGCCATGACGCAAGAATCCAAACAGATCCAAGGCCGCACCGGCCCCTGGGAAATGGTCCTCGGTCTTGAGGTGCACGCCCAGGTCGCCAGCAAGTCCAAGCTCTTCTCGGGCGCCGCCGTCGGGTTCGGCGCGGGGCCGAACGAGCAGGTGAGCCTCGTGGACGCGGCCATGCCGGGCATGCTGCCGGTGCTGAACCGGTTCTGCGTCGAGCAGGCGGTAAAGACGGGCCTGGGTCTGCGCGCGCAGATCAACCTGAAGAGCCGCTTCGACCGGAAGAACTACTTCTATCCCGACCTGCCGCAAGGCTATCAGATCAGCCAGTTCGACCAGCCGATCGTCGGCGAGGGCGTCGTGACTGTCGAGCGTGACGACGGCACGACCTTCGACGTCCGCATCGAGCGCCTGCACCTGGAACAGGACGCGGGCAAGTCGCTGCACGATCAGGACCCGAACGCGACCTATGTCGACCTGAACCGCGCCGGCACCGCGCTGATGGAGATCGTGTCCAAGCCGGACATGCGCACCTCCGAAGAGGCCGCCGCCTATGTGAAGAAGTTGCGGACGATCCTTGTGTATCTCGGCACCTGCGACGGTGACATGGAGAAGGGCAACCTGCGCGCCGACGTGAACGTCTCGGTCTGCCGTCCGGGCGACTACGAGAAGTTCCGCGCCACGGGTGACTTCAAGCATCTGGGCACGCGCTGCGAGATCAAGAACGTCAACTCGTATCGCTACATCCAGCAGGCCATCGAATACGAAGCCCGTCGCCAGATCGAGATTCTCGAAGACGGCGGCAAGGTCGACCAGGAAACCCGCCTGTTCGACCCGACCAAGGGCGAGACCCGTTCGATGCGGAGCAAGGAAGAGGCGCACGACTACCGCTACTTCCCCGATCCCGACCTGCTGCCGCTGGTGCTCGACTCTGCCTGGGTGAAGAGCATCGAAGAGACCTTGCCGGAGCTGCCGGACGCCAAGAAGGCGCGTCTGCAGAGCCAGTATGGCCTGTCGGCCTATGACGCCGGCGTGCTGATCATCGACGCCGACCGCGCCGACTACTTCGAGGCCGCCGCCAAGGGGCGTGACGCCAAGCTGGTGGCCAACTGGGTGACCAACGAACTGCTGGCCAAGCTGTCGGCGGCCGGGACCTCGTTCAGTGACTCGCCCCTGCCGCACACCGACATCGCCCAGTTGGTCGAGCTGATCGAGAACGGCACCATCTCGTCGAAGATCGCCAAGGAGGTCTTCGAGCACATGTGGGCTGGCGAAGGCCGCCCCGCCGAGATCGTCGAGAAGCGCGGCCTGGTGCAGATCAACGACACCGGCGCTATCGAGAAGGCCATCGACGAGCTGATCGCCGCCAATCCTGACAAGGCCGAGGCCGTGAAGGAAAAGCCGCAGGCGCTGGGCTGGTTCGTCGGCCAGGTCATGAAAGCCACCGGCGGCAAGGCCAACCCCGGCACGGTCAACGAACTGCTGCGCAAGAAGCTCGGCGTCGAATAGGCGCCCGCGACCACTGCGAAACGGACGAGGGCCCGAAGCGTTAGCTGCGGGCCCTTCTTCGTTGATGCGAACGGTTTCGATTACTGCGGAGTTTGCGGCGCTTCGGGTGGCGTGGTTGCGGGGGTGCTGCCGGCCTTCTTGGGCTTTTTGGCCTTCTTGCCGGCGAGATCGCCGGGCGAGGGATTCGTTGTCTGATCCTCAGCCACCGGTGCGGTGGTCGAACTGGGCGTTGCGGCCGAGTCTGCGGGGGCGGCGGTCTCCGGCGGGGCGGGTGCGTCGGGTGACGCCGGGAGCGTCGTCGAGGCCGGCGGAGTCGTCATCGACGGCAGGGGCGTCGTGGACGGCGTGGTCGTCTGGGGAGACGTCTGAGCCAGCGCCGAGCCGGCATAGGCCAGGGTGGCCAGGGTCAGGGCGGCGGTGGCGGCGCGCAGGGTGTTCATGGGCGTGACCGTGTTGCTGCAGCGTCGTTGTGTGACGCAGGCCCTACGCTGGCGGGGCAATACGGTCGAAATAACCTCGCATTCGGGCCATGACGCCGCATCCGGGACGCTGATGCGGCGCGGATGGCGGCAAAACGGCGCCCCAGGCAAAGCCCAGGACGCCTTCGAAAGGCCCGTAAACGCTTTGAGGTCTAGCGGTTGGCGATGACGTCGAAGATCAGGCCCGTCGCGATCGCCGCGAGCACGTAGTCATTGCCCGTGTGGTACCAATAGTAGCCGCGCGGCGGCGAGCGCAGGTTGTAGCGGTAGTAGTCGTTCACGACGTAGCCGTGCCCGCGATAGTAGCTGGGCAGATAGGCGCCGCGACGCCAGGCGCTGTAACCGGGGCGATAGCCGGGATGGCCATAATAGGCCACCGGCGGCGGGCCATAGTACCAGCGGCTGTTGTAGTAGTAGCCGTTGTGGCGGCCGCGATCCCACCGGTCGCCCCGATCCCAGCCACCCCGGCGATCGCGGTCCCAGCCGCCCCGGTCATAGTCACGGCCACGATCCCAGTTGCGATCCCAATCGCGATCGCGGTCACGATGTTCCCACCGGCCGCGGTCCTGGGCGGCGGCGTCGGTGGCCGCCAGGGCCATCGGGCCGGCCACCGAAGCGGCGGCTGCGATCGTCAGCAGCAGACGTTTCATCTCGTCTTCTCCTCGTGGTCGGGCGAACACCCGGAGGCGCCGCCTAAATCTTCCCTCGACCTTGGAACGCACGATGACCGGTTCTGGCTGAACCCAGCCTGAATGGGGATGTCAGCGATTTGCCCGGTCGCCCTCTGGGCGTGCGGGCGGGCGCGGCCGAAAGGGCCTCGACGGTCGCAAGTTCATCTGCGGCCAATTGTCCATCGCCGACTTCATGATCTGGCCGTGGATTGCGCCTCGGAAAAATCAGGGCATCATCCTGGGAGAGTTCCTACACCTGAGGTGTGGTTCGAGCGCGTCGGCGCGCGTGAAGCCGTTCAGAAGGGCTTCAAATTGCGGTCGGAACTGCGCTCCGGCGGGCGGCAAGCCTCTGGAAAGGCTGCGGAAGACGCTCGCAGAGTCCTGTTTGGCCAGAGGAGGGCGTTAACGCGCTGTATACTGGGGTTTACGTCCAGTAATCACCGCTAATAACCAGTGTATTCGACATAATTTTCATGATGTTTCGCCGCTTAACTATATGTTCAGTGGCGGTGGACTTTTCTTCTCTCAGGCTCTGATCCGCCAGAACGGCGGGGCCAGCCCGAGAGAGGAGATGTGCCATGATGTTGATGAACGAACCGCCGGCCGTCGTTTCCACGCTGCCGTTGCCCACCGCCGAATCCACCGGCGACGAACTGTTCCGCATGGGCCTGCTGTATTCGACCGGTCAGGGCGGCGCGCCGCTGGACTATGTGTCGGCCCACATGCTGTTCAACCTGGCCGCCATGCGCGGTTCGATCGAGGCCAAGGTCTATCGCAAGGAACTCTCGCAGGAGATGGCCAGCGAAGACGTCGCCGAAGCCCAGCGTCAGGCGCGCGAGTGGTTGGCCCACGGCTGAGCCTGGGTCACCAGGCTCACGTCGCCTCGTTGCCGCGACGTCCTAACGGATGTTGCCGTTGATCGCGTAGCTGAAGCTGACCGGCAGCAGGTCGCGGAAGTACTGCTGCATGAACAGGCCCGTCTCCGCCGCGCCGCTGCGCGGCACGTAGACGATGTCGAAGCGGCGCAGCGGCACCAGGTCCGCGCCGCCCGGGCTGGTCAGGCCCTTCAGCAGGTCGGCCGTTCGCATCATCGCCCGTCCGTCGGGGCCGCGGCGAATGATGATCACCTGATTGCGCTTGGCGCTGGTCTTGAAGCCGCCTGCCTGGATGATGGCGCGCAGGGCGTCCCCGTCGCCGGCCATGTCGTACACGCCGGGGTTTCCGACCTCGCCGCCGACGAACACCTTGAGCGGCGCCGTCGCCTTCACTGAAATCTGAACCTGTGGCCGCAGCAGCGTGCCGGCATAGGCCTGGCTCAGCGAGCTCTGCAGTTCGCTGATCGTGCGGTCCGCAGCCATGACCGGCGCGACCAGAGGCACGGTGATCCTCCCGTCGGGCTGTACGGTGGCGCTCTTGTTGAGCTCCGGCGCCGAGGGCACGGTCATCTCGATCTCGTCGCCCGGATAGAAGCGATAGTCGGGCTCTTCCTCGCTCCAGTCCGCATAGCCGATGTTGGAAAAGCTTGCGGTCGGCCGGGGCGCGGGCGTGATCGGTTCAGCGTCGAGATGGCCGCAGGCGGTCAAGCCGCCGGCCAACAGGACCACGGTCAAGGCCGTCGTGAGATGCGTGCGGCTCTGCATGCGGCAAGTCTTAACAGGAATGGGTAACGAACCCTTAAGACCGCCAGCCCCAGGGTGCTGGATAAGTTAGATCGCCCGGATTCGCATGTCGACGAGCGCCTGGATCAGCGTGCCGCACGACTCTCCGCCGCCCATGGCGGGGGGAAGCGCGGGCGCGCGGGCGCGCTACGCCCCGAGCGACTTCGTCACCCTGCTGTGGCGCGAGCGTTTCCTGATGCTGGTGGTGTTCCTGGTGATCACCCTGGCCGGCGTCGGCTTCGCGCTGAGCCTGAAGAAGAGCTACGAGGCTCAGTCCAGCCTCTTCGTGCGGCTGGGCCAGGAATATGTCTACGAGCCCCGCGCCGGCGACGCCGGGCGCGGCGCGGTGCCCAATACCGACGAGGTGATCCAGTCCGAGGCGGAGATTCTGGGCAGTGGCGAGCTACGTGAGCGGGTCATCCGCAAGATCGGCTTTGGCAACATCTTCCCGAACGCCGCCGCCAAGTACGCGGCCGCGACGCCGGAGGGGAAGCGCAAGCTGATCGCCGAAGGTCGCGACTCGATCGCCAAGAGCCTGAAGATCGAGACCGCGCCGGATAACTCGATCATCCGTCTGGCCTACAAGCATCAAGACCCGGAAATGGCGGAGAAGGTCCTCAATACCCTGCTTGAGGAGTACCTGATCTATCGCCGCACGCTGCTGATCGGCGGCGACAACCGGGTGCTGCAACGCCAGCGCGACATCTTCTCGCAGAAGCTGTCGGACGCTGACGCGGCCTATCAGTCGTTCCTGACCACCAACGATATCGGCGACTTCACCGCCCAAAAGACCGCGCTGACCCAGCTGCAGGCCCAGGTGGAGCAGCAGAAATACTCGGTCGACGCGCAACTTCAGGATCGCATGGGACGCTTGGCGGCCGTGGAGGCTGAGCTGGCGCGCACGCCGGCCGAGACCATCCTCTACCGCGACACCGATATGTCGGCCTCCACCAAGCTGGCCCAACTGAAGCTGGACCGCGAGGGGCTGCTGTCGCGCTACACGCCCAACGCTCAGCCGGTGATCGACATCAACGCCCAGATCGCCCAGCTTGAGGCGGGGTTGGCCGCCGGCCGCACTGCGGGCGAAGGTGCGCGCCGCAGCGGTCCGAACCCGATCTGGCAGACCCTGGCCACCACCCGAAACGACCTGCGGGCCGAAGTTGCGGCGCTGCAGCAGTCGCAGGCCGCCTACGCCCAACAGGTGACGGACGTGAATTCGCGCCTGCTGCGTCTGGCGCAACTGGAGCCGCAGTTCAACGAGCTGTCGCGCGACCGTGACGTGCTGTCCTCGAACGTCCGCGATTTCACGGTCAAAGAGCAGCAGGATGAGGCCCAGCGCCAGATGTCGGCCGAGAGCAGCGACAACATCCGCATCGTCCAGCGCGCCGTCGCGCCGTCGACCGGCAAGAGCCTGAAAAAGCCGGTTCTGGCCCTGGCGATCATGTTCGCGGCCTTCACAGCCTTCTGCGCGGGCCTGGTGCGGATGTTCCTGCGGCCGGGGCTCCAGACGCCAGCCTCGGCTTCGCGCACTCTGGGCATGCCCGTGCTGGCCACGGCCGCCGTCAAACGGTGAGCGCTTTCGTCGCCTTTCGCCCGTAGGGTTAATATCGCAACTTGCGAAGTCCTGGCCGCGTAGCGATTCGGTAGATGGTGGATTTGAACGTCGAGATGACGGAGTTGTGGAGCGCGCTGGGCGCGCCCCCGGCCGGCCGTCCGCACGTCGTTCAGTTCGTGGCGGCGCGGCGCGGAGAGGGGACCTCGACGGTCGCCCGGGAATTCGCGCGCTTCGCCTCACGAAGGGCCGGTCGCAAGACGTGGCTGGTCGACCTTGATCTGGTTGAGCCTAGTCAGTATCGCGCCCTGGCGGCCGATCCCCAGCGCTATGGCCCGCTGGGCCCGCCCGTGGCGGCCTCGCCGGACGATTCGGCCCCCTTCACCGTGCAGCCGCCCGCGCCGCGCCCCGAGGGCGGGGTGTGGCCCGATGCGAAGTATCTGGTTGGCCACAGCGTCGGCGGCCCGCGCCTGTGGGTCGCGCGGTTCAACCGCGAGGCCTTGCGGGGCCGTCAGCAGGCGCACCTGATCCCTTCGCCGGACTATTGGAAGGCCCTGCGCAAGCACGCCGAGATCATCGTCGTGGATTGCCCGTCGGTCGACCGGTCCCCGGCCGGCCCGACCATCGCCCGCCATATGGACCTGACGGTTCTGGTCGTCTCGGCCGACCAGCCCGACGTGCGGCAACCGGCCTTGCTGCGCGACGCCATCACGGCGGCCGGAGGGCGGTGCGCGGGGCTGTTTTTCAACAAGGTCTCGTTGCAGCCGCCGGCGTTCCTGAAGGCGATCCTGCCGTGACCTATGCGCCCGCCCCGGTTGGCTGGAGCGCCGCGCGGCCCCAAGCGGTTTCGCCCTCGCTGCTGACGGTCATGGCGGCGGTGGTCATGCTGCTGATCTACAGCGCCGGCTGGCAGCTTCCGCTGTTTGGCGAAAAGGCTGACGAATCGGCGTCGGGCCTGCTCCGGGTGGCCTTTCTGCCGGCCTATGGCCTAGCGTTTCTGCTGATCATGGGCCGGCCCTGGAACATGATCCGGGTCACCGTTCGGCAGCCCTTTCTGATCCTTCTGATGGGCGTCATCGCCGCCTCGATCTACTGGTCGATCCAGCCGGACGTCTCGATCCGACGGGGCTTCGCGGTCGGCTGCACCACGCTGTCGGGGCTGGCGCTGGCCGCCCGGTTCCGCTGGGCGGAACTGGCGCGGGTCTATGCGATCGTCTTCTGCATCCTGATCGTCGCCAGCTATGTCGTCTGCCTGGCCATCCCGTCCATCGGGGTGATGACCGAGCTCTTTCCGGGCGCCTGGCGAGGCCTCTGGATGGAAAAGAACTCGCTGGGCGGCCTGATGGCCCTGGGGGTCTGCCTGCTCGGCGCCACGGCCTTGCTCAATCCATCCACCGCCAAGCTGTTCCTGCCGTTCGCCTTCCTCGCGCTGGGCCTTGTGCTGATGTCGCAATCCAAGACGGCGCTGGCCTCATTGATGCTGGGCCTGATGGCGCTGGGTTTCGTGTGGATCGTCCAGCGCGGACCCGCCTACGGCGCGGCGGCGACCTGGGCGGGGGTGACGGGCGCGCTGCTTCTGGGGATGTTCCTGCTGCTGGCTTCGGACGTCTTCTTCTCCATCCTCGGCAAGGACGCCACGCTGACCGGCCGCACCGAGATCTGGACCGCCGCCATGCGCCAGATCGAACAACGCCCCTGGCAGGGCTACGGCTACGCCGCCGTCTGGAGCGACAAGTCGGGCTGGGGGCCTCTGGCCTGGATCGTCAACGACGCCAAGTTCATTCCCCAGCACGCCCACAACTCTTGGATCGAGCAGTGGATCGGCATCGGCCTGTTCGGCCTCGGCGCCTGGGGCCTTTTCTATCTGCAGACCATGTCGCTGGCGCTGGTGGCGGTCTACCGCGAACGCGGCGCGATGCTGGCCTTTCCCTTCCTGGTGGTCTTCACCTTGGTCAGCCTGACCGAGAGCATCGCCGTGGTGTATAACGACTTCCGCTGGGTGCTGTTCGTCTCGCTGGCGGCCAAGCTGGCCTTCTCCGACCGCGCGCAGGACGACGCTTAGAGTCCGATCCGGCGAGCGCCCTCAGCGACTGTCACGACATCGAAGCCATCGGCGACGGCACGGTCGATCAGGCGCTCCAGCGCCGCCGTCGTGCATCCCCACTGCGAGGGCTGCTCAGCCACGTCATGCGTGTAGAGGATCAGCCAGGCCTTGCGGGTCTTGGCCTTGTCGAGCCAGGCGCCGGCGACGGCTTCACCGGCCTCGCCCTCGATGCCGACCGCCGGAGCCTGGTTGAGGTCGGCGCCGTCCGTGATCAGCCCGTGATGCAGAGCGCGCAGTGTCTTGAACCGCCCGCTCAGCGCCGTCTTGGCGGGGGAGGCGACATCGCCATAAGGGTAGGCGAAGCTGACCGGCTCCCCGGCCCCCCAGGCCGCCAGGCTTTCGGCGTTGCGGTCCACGTCCTGCAGAGTGGTCGCGCGGCTGGACTGGCCGCAGTCGAGGTGGGAGTAGGTGTGGCAGGCGATCTCGTGGCCGGCCTCATGCAGGCGTCGGGCGTCCTCGCCCGTGGCGAACCGGCCCATGGGCCCGTCGCGCCCGGCCAGGCCGGCGGCGAAATAGTAGGTGCCGCGCAGGCCCCGGGTTTCCAACGTCCTGGCGCCCGCCTCGCAGGCGGTGGCGGGCGCATCGTCGAAGCTGAACGACACCATCGGCCGCTCCAGCGCCACCCGGGCCGGGCGACGATGAGCCAGTCGGATCAGACGACGACGCAGCTTGCCCTTCAGGCTGCGGTCGGGCTCGTAGGCGTCAACCTTCTCGAACTCCACCTGCATCAGACGGCCTCGCTGTAGAGCGCCGCGCGATAGAGTCGCATGGCGAAAGCGCGGAGAGAGACGGGCGCGGCCTCGGCCAACGCGATCTGTTTCAATAGCGGGCGCCAGACACCGCGCAGGGGAACCGCCTTCAAGAGCTTGGCGATCTTGTAGCTGGGATAGGCGCTGACGACCTCCCGATGACTGGCGACCACCCGCGCGAAGTTGGCGGCCGACTGCTCGTACTTGGCGGCCATGACCGGCGCGGGGTCCAAGCCCAGATGGGTGGCGGTGTTGTCGATATGCAGAATGGGATGCTGGCGCGCGACCCGCATGGCCCACTCGACATCCTCCCAGCCCCAGCCCGAAAAGCCCTCGTCGAAGCCGATGGTCTCGAACACGTCGCGACGTACCAGCAGGTTCGAGGTGAAGACGTGTTTCTCCGGCGCCTTGGCGCGCTCGGGCGCGGGCGTGCAGTCGCTCTTCAGAGCCATGGCCCGGTGCAGGGCGTGCTCGGGGCGCGGGGGTGTCTGGTCGAGCGTGAACCCGCCGAACGCCACCGCTGCGCCGCTGTCGGCAACCGCCGTCCAGCGCTCCAGGAAGTCGGGCGTGTCGGGCAGCATGTCGCTGTCGAGGAACAGCAGGTGCGCGCCGCGCGCCTGCGAGGCCAGGCGATTTCGGCCTCGGGCGCGGCCTTCGTTACGCGCCAGCCGGATAAAGCAGGCCGGAACCCGCATCCGTTCAATCCGGCGCGCGATCCGTTCGGCCAGGACATCGTCGCCGCCACCATCGTCCAGCAGCACGACCTCCACCGGGGCGAGGGCCTGATCCAGCGCCTTCAGCAGCGCGCAGGGATCGTCGCGGAAGGTGGGGATCAACACCGAGAGCCGAGGCTGGGCGTCGGCCCAGGCGGCGTTCTCCAGGCGTAGCGCGTTCATGGGCGCGTTCATGCGGCTTGCGCCTTTCGACGGAGGATCAGGGAAAGCTTGCCGCGCAAACCCGCGACATCGAGACCCAGCACCAGGGCGCCGTAAACAGCGGCCCCGACACCGGCCTTCACGACCAGTTCCAGCAGACCGCCCGGCGCGGGAAGCGCCCAGACGCAGGCGGCCATGACCAGGCTCGCACCGCCCGCCTTGAACAACACGTCCCACGGGATGGGGAGGGGACAGGCGCGGCGGCTCAGCGCCCAGGCGGCGACCGCGCCCAGCCCGTAGCTGACCGTCGTGGCGATTAGCGCGCCGTCCAGTCCCAGGCGAGGGATCAGAACGAGGTTGAGCGCCACGTTGGCCAGCGCCGGCGCGCTCATGCTGACGATCAGCAGCGGCGTGCGGCGGGCCAGGGTGAAGGCTTGCAGGAGATAGTAGGTCGTCACGCCCGATAGCCAGCCGCTAGCGGCGATCCAGGGGGTGACATGGCTGGCTTGCGCCCGCATGGCTTCGCCGACCATCAGGTCCGCCAGGGGGCGGGCTACCAGCGCCAGGCCGACGGCGGCGGGCAGGGTGAGCAGGGCCATGACGCCGGCCTGTTCGCGCGCCGCGTCTTCCAGGGCCGGCTGTCCGCCGCGCTCCAACGCCTGGATCAACGCCGGCCCACCGGCCATGCCCAGCCAGATAAAGACGACATCGAGGGTGCGGCTGCCGAGCGAATAGCCGGCGTGATAGACGCCGACGGTCGCCTCGTCGAGGAAGGCCGCCAGCAGCAGGCGGTCGGTGCTGGCCAGCACCAGGGCCAGGATCAGCGACAGCGCCACGGGCGCCCCGTAGATGAAGTAGCTCCGCGCTAGCGCCTTGTCGAAGCGTCCGCCGGCCATGAACTTCAGTTCGCGCGGGAGCACCATGGCGACGCAGACGAGCGAGACGACCCCGATGCCAAGCAGCGGCGCCGCGCCGCCCAGGCCTGTAAGCGCGAAGCCCAGGCCCAGGGCGAACCCGCCGGCGGTCTGGACCATCGACAGCAAGGCCGCGCCAGAAACCTCGCCGGCCGCTCGGCGTCGCTCCTGCGCCAGCTTCGCCAGGCTGTTGACGAGCACGGCGGCGAAGCCGGCCGCCAGCGCGATCCGCAAGGGCTGTCCCATGGGCGCCAGGGTGAGAACGGCGCCGCCGATCACCGGAACGGCCAGGGCGGCGCCCAGCCAAAGGCGATAGAGGGTGGCGAAGTGGTCGGCGATCCGGCCATCCTCGGCGCGCGTCGCCAGAAACCGGGCCATGGCCGCCTCGGTCCAGGTCAGCAGGGCCGTCTGGGTTAGGCTGAAGACCGAGAACGCCAAGGCGTAGACGCCGTACTGGGCCGGATCGAGCAGTCGCGTGAACAGGACGATGGTGAGCAGGCCCACCACGCCCTGAACGATATTGACCGGCAGGTAGCCGAGGACGCCACGCCAGAACATGCCGGGCGGCCTAGCGCACGGCGGACCGATCCCCCAGCAGGCAGGGGATGGTCATGGCGATGATGTAGAGGTCCAGCCACAGCGACTGGCGCTCGATATACTCAACGTCCAGCGCCACGCGCAGGCGGACGCTTTCGGGCGTGTCGACAGGGCCTCGCGAGCCCTTGATGGCCGCCCAGCCCGTCAGTCCGGGCTTGATGCGGTGGCGATGGGCGTACTGAGCGACCAGCTTGGCCGACTCCACGCCGCCGGTCTTCATGCCGATAGCGTGCGGGCGGGGGCCGACGATCGACATCTCGCCCTTCAGCACGTTGAACAACTGCGGCAGTTCGTCGAGGCTGGTCTTGCGGATGAAGCGGCCCAGACGGGTGACGCGCTCGTCTCCATAGGTGACCTGGCGCGTGGCGCAGGCGTCGGCCATGTCGTGGCGCATCGAGCGGAACTTCCACACGAGGATGACCTCGTTGTTGAAGCCGTGGCGACGCTGACGGAAGAAGATCGGGCCAGGACTGTCCAGCTTCACGGCCAAGGCGACAACCAGCATGATTGGACCGGCCACCAGCAGGCCTAGGCTGGCGACGATCAGGTCCTGGGCGCGCTTGAGCAGCGCCCGGCGGGCCGAGGCGGGCGAACCGGACAGCGGGCTGTCGCTACCTGCGGCGATGCGGGCGAGCGCGGCGTCGTCTTCAACCACGCCGCCAACGTCGATGAACAGGTGAAGCGGGTTGGGCAGAACGTCCAGTTTCTCGACCAGCTGGCGCACGCGCGCCTGGGCGGTCGAGGCCACGGCGATCACGATCCGGTCGACATAGGGCATGATCCGATGGTCGAGCAGGGCGGATGTGTCGCCCAGGACAGGAACCCCCAGGATGTTCTCGGGCGCGCGGTCCAGCCGATCGTCGAAGACGCCCAGCACATTGACCTCGCCGGTGCGCATCGCCGCCTCGATGAGGCGCTCGGCGTTCTTGGTTGCGCCGACCACGACGATGTTCGGCGTCAGGCGACCTTGCGCGCGGCCGCGCGCGATGACTGTCCACCACGCCAGATGTGATACGCTCAAAGCTCCGGTGGCCGCCAACAGCGCCCAGACAGCGGTGGGCTCCGACCGTCCTGAGACGACGACGAGACCCGTCGCGATCAGGAGGCTGACGCCCAAGGCTAGTCCAGCCCGCGCCATGTGCGCGGCTAAGGACTGCTTGCGCGGAAAGGCGTAGGTGTCGAGGAGTCTCAGGCCGATCAGGGTCGTGACGGCCCACACGCCGGCGGCGACCGGATGACCGGCCACGGTGATCGCGACCGCCAAGCCCGCAGCGAGCACGACGTCCAGCCCCCGCGCGGCGCGCGCGAGGAGCCGTGTCTCAAGTCTGGCCCGCGATGGCACCAGACGACCCGGGCGGAACGGACCTCGCTTGGCCGGCCCCGGTCCAGGCCCGTTCGCCGCGCCACCGGTGAACGGCGAAGCCGACTCCGGCGCGACGCCGAAGGCCAGGGTTTCGACGGTGGAGACGGGGGAAGACACGGTACGCACAGGGCTCGTCATTGAAAAAACCGCGTTCAGCCTAGCGGCCCCATCTGAGCGTGGCGTTAACATCGGAATTTTCCGACATCCGCCGTTGTCATCGCGAACCGAACACGCTATCGAACCGCTCCCTCTCAGGAGGAGACGTGGCCGAGAGGCTGAAGGCACCGCTTTGCTAAAGCGGCATACCTCAAAAGGGTATCGAGGGTTCGAATCCCTCCGTCTCCGCCATCCCCTTGCACATGGTCCTGTCTCCGCCAGCGTCGCTAACCCCGTGGGTCCGCGCGCCGACTGTTCGGTCAGGCGAAGCGCAGTCTCTCGTGAGCGGTGTTGGGCATGGTGAGGGCTGGGCGGCCGTTGCGCCGGTCAAGATGAAGGTTTCTTGAAGTTTCAGCGGTTCGGCGTCGCCGCCGCGTCCCTTGGTTCTGAGGCCGCTTTGCAGGCCCAACAACGGGGATCGCACATCATGACCGCTCTTTCCTTCCGCCACAGCCTGATGCTGACGGCCGCCGCGCTATGCTTGGGGGCTACGCCCGCACTGGCTGACAACACGGATCAACCGATCGCGACGGCCGCTTCGGACAGCGTCGTTTCCGAAGTCGTGGTCGCCGGCCAGCGCCGCAGCCAGGCTCGCGCGCTTGAAGAGCAGCGCGACAGCCTGACCGTCGCCAACGTCGTTTCGGCCGAGGAACTGCAGGCCCAGCCGACCGCCAACCTCGCCGACCTGCTGTCGCGCCTGCCGGGCCTGTCCTCGGCGGTGGACCAGTCGCGTAACCAGGCCGGCACCGGCGAGGCCCAGTACGTCACCATCCGCGGCCTCGACAGCGCCTGGAACGCCTACTCGATGAACGGCGTCCGTCTGGCCCAGACCGACTCCAAGGCCCGCACCATCTCGATGAACCTGCTGTCGCCATTCGCCCTGTCGTTCGTGCGCGTCGACAAGGCCCCGACCGCAGAGATGGACGGTGACGCCCTGGCCGGTACGGTCGACTTCCGTACCGCCTCGGGCTTCGATTTCGCTTCGAACTACAACCGCCTGCGTCTGCAAGGGCAACTGGCCGACCGCGCGATCCAGCGCGACGTCGACGGTCTGGGCTACACCGCTCAGCTGGAACTGGCCCGTACGTTCGGCGACGCCGAACAGTTCGCCGTCTACGGCAACCTCTACTACCAGGACAAGGACAACGCGGGCGAGTCGCGCGCGGTCCAGCAGGACTATGTGAAAAAGGATTCCACGGCGCCGGGCCTGATCCGCGACCAGGGCGCCAACCTGTACGCCCGTGGTCCGCAGTGGAATTTCTATCGCAACAGCGTCAAGCGTCAGGGCGCGACCCTGTCGCTGGACTACAAGACCGACGCCCAGAGCCTGTACGGCCGCTTCACCTACGGCGAGTTCAAGCTGCTGACCAACATGGACCAGTCGTCGGCGCGCCTGGGCCTGGCGACCGCGCCCAGCGGTTCCAAGGAACTGGTCGACTTCCTGACCTCGGTGCGTCCGTCGTCGGCCTGGCAGACCAACGGCGACAGCGATCCCAAGGACGTCAAGTTCTACGGCGCGATCCCGGGTCAGTACAGCCGCACCGAGCACTCGACCCAGACCCTGACCACTGCCTTGGTGGGCGGCGAGACCAAGCGCGACGCGCTCACCCTGGACTACGCGGTGTCGTACTCGAAGGGCCGCACCGAATATCCGTTCCGGATGCAGGCCGGCTTTTACGCCTTCCCGTTCATCGGCACGCCGGACCAGGGCGGCAAGGCTGTGGTTCCGCTGATCACCGACATCTCCAATCCGAAGGATCCGCGCGCGGTCCTCTCGCCGGAAGGCCTGCGCTACATCGGCCGCACCGACATCACCCGCCAGTGGTACGTGACCTACGGCTATGAGTATGCCGAAGAGTCCAAGACCGACGTCAAGGCCAACCTGGCCTGGGATCTCGACCATCCGATCGTCAAGTCGATCAAGGGTGGCCTGAAGTATGAGACGGCGGATCGCGAGTCGAACGACGTCGGCACCGGCGACGAGAACCGCTTCTACTTCTACAAGAAGGACGCCAACGGCAATTGGACCACCAATCCGGCGCTGCTGAGCAACGGCAGCAACCGTTGGGCCGCTCAGGGCGACTATCTGTTCGACCTGCCCGGCAAGACCCTGACCAGCTTCATGATGGGCGGGCTGCAGGTGCCGATGCGTCTGGTCGATCCGGAGTATCTGAAGAACCAAGCCTACCAGTACGCGGCGACCATTCCGTGGACGGATGAAGTGCTAAAGCGGAACCTGCTCTCGGGCGAGGAGACTCGCGCGTCTGCCTATATCCAGTCCACCCTGACCTTTGGCGACACCCTGACCGTCGTGCCGGGCGTGCGCTACGAGGACAACAACTTCAAGGGCGCTTACTGGCGTCCCGAGAGCGTCAAGGGCGCCGACGGCAAGACCACCACGACGCGGGTTCGCGCCTCGTCGGATCGTGGCATGGGCATCGTGCTGCCAAGCCTGGTGGCCAGCTGGCGTCCGAACGAGGAGATCGTGGTGCGGGGCGCGGTGCGTCGCGCCTATACCCGCCCGGCCTTCGACCAGATGATCGGCGCCACCAGCATCTCCAAGGACGCCGACGGCAAGATCATCGCGATCAGCATCGCCAATCCGGACCTGCAGCCGGTGACGGGCGTCAACTATGATCTCAGCATCGAGAAGTACGGCCAGGACGGCCAGTACCTGATGGCCTCGATCTACTACAAGGACCTGAAGAACGTGATGTTCGTCTCGGGTTCGACCAACACCGGCTCGGACTTCAACGTCTGGACGGGCGACGTGATCAAGGACGCTGGCGGCGCCGAGGTCACTCGCCTCGACAACGCCAAGAACGGTTCGGTGCTGGGTCTTGAACTGGGCCTGCGTCAGCGCTTCACCAGCCTGCCGGGCTTCTGGAACGGCTTCGGCGTCAGCGGCAATGTGACCTTCCAGAAGACCGAGGCCGACATCCGCGTCGGCAGCCTGGGCAAGAACCTGAGCCGTCGCTTGATCAACGCTCCGGACAGCATCGTCAACGCCTCGCTCTTCTACAACAAGCACGGCGTGCGGGCCGAGCTGGCCTATAGCCGCGTAGGCCTGATCTACAAGGATGTGCGGACCGACAACGACGACACCTGGGTCCAGCCCATGCGTCGCCTGAACTTCAACGCCAACTACCAGCTGCCTTACGGTCTGCAGGTCGGCGTGGCGGTCGAGAACATCCTCAACGACCAGTCCTATTGGGCCACCCAGGGCAAGGCCGAGACCCTGCTCTCGCATGACCGCAAAGGCGGCTATGTCGAGACCGGCCGCACCTACATGATCAACACGTCCTGGACGTTCTGATCCCCGTCCGGGAGCGCGCTCGGCGTCTCCGCCGAGCGCGCGCTTGGGACATCAGCTTAGACAGTTTCTGTCTGTCTTCGGACGGTTCCGTCTGAATCGGGCAGATCCTTGGGCGCCGCCTTCCCCCTCGGCGCGCCATTCCTTCGAGGCCGGAGGCGCCGCGTCGCCGGCCTCGCTTTTTCGCGGACATGGATTGGGTGATTTCAGAACCGGACGCGGAGGGCGAAGTTGAATTGTCGACCCGTGTGAACGCGGCTGGCGATGGCGCGGCTGTGACGGCCGACATGGGCGTCATAGGCCAGGGCGTCGTCCAGATTCACCACTCCGGCCTCGACCTGGGCCCGCTCGTCGATCCTGTACCGGACGCTCAGATCGGTCGCGATCGCCGGCCGGATCCAGAGATTGTCCCAATCGCCCGGCGCTTCCAGCGCGTTGTACTCCGAGAGCATCGCGCCGGTGTAACGCGCGTTGAAACGCACGCGCCATGGGCCGCGCTCATAGGTCGCGGCCAAACTGGCCAGCCAATCGGGCGCGGATTGCATTGGCGTCGATCGACCCAGCTCCGTATTGCCCAGGTCAGCCTCGGTCCATTGGCGACTGACGCTGCCGGACAGTTCGAGCGTCGAGGCCGGATCGAAGGCGGGGCGCAGTCGGCGGACCCATTCGGCCTGGAGCCCACGGACCGTGGCGACGCCGCCGTTTTGCGGGGTGATCAGCCGGGCCAGACCCGGCCGGGTGCGCGGCGCGGCGTTGCTAAAGACGCCGCCGCTTTCGAACAGGATATTGTCCAGGCGCTTGGCCCAAGCCGAAACGCCCCAACCGCCATCGGGCGTGGTTCGCAGCCACTGCAGATCGAGATTGATGGCGGTGATGGCTTCCAGGTCGGGATTGCCCTGGGTCAGCACCTGACCACCTTGCTCATCAGTGCTGAGGGTCGCGCCGCCGCCCAGCTGGTAGAGGGCCGGGCGGCTATAGGAGCGCCACAGTCCGGCGCGCAGGACGCTGCCGTGGTCGGGGCGCCACGTTACGAATACCGAAGGCAGGGTTTCGCCGAAACGGCTGCGGTCGGTGCGCCATTCGCCCGGCTCCTCGCCCGACGCCAGAGTCTTGGCCAGCCAGTAGCGGCTCCGCACCAAAGTGTTCTCGCGGCGAACGCCGGCGGTCAGTTCCATCGCGTTCCAGCGGGCCGTCACCATGCCGTAGGCCGCCGCGACGGCCTCGCGACCGAACTGGCTTCGGCAGTTGAGGTTGTTGATGGTCAGCGTCCCGCAGCCGTCCAGGCTGCCGGGGCCGACCGCGCGGGCGAACCAGGCGCCGAGCGCCTCATGGTCTACGCGTGGCGCGCGCCAGTCGTAGACACCGCGCCAGACCGCCGGCCACGTTCCGCCGGTCGAGACGCCCAGCGCCCGCCAGGTGAGCCCGGCCTGTCCCAGGACCACGGCGAAAGGGGGATTGGTCCAGTTGCGGCTGGTCACCTCACGTCGGCTGGCGGAGAACGACAAGCCCGCCTTGACCGTGATCGGGCCCTGGCCATCCAGCCACTCGGCGTCGATCGCCGCTTGGGCCCGATCCTGGGCGCTGTGTTGTTCGGTCCGCTGCCCGGCGCGGCGCGCGAGAAGCCGCGTGTCGGCCTCGTCCAGATCGGCCTGGAGTTCCGGGGTCAGGCGCGGGCGCGGAAAACCGCCCGTGTAGTCGATCAGCAGGCCGCCATACGGACGCGCCGTCCGTCCCAGGTTGAAGGCGTCGTTCTGGTTCACCCGGATCGAGGCCTCGAGCCGATCCGGGCGATCACTGGTGGCGCGGCTCAGGGTCACGCGCGGGGTCAGAAGCCACGCGCCCGTACGGCCGGCCAGCTGACCCGAGCGCATTTCGCGGCCCGCCAGGGTCAGGACCGTCAGCCCGACCACGTCGGGATTGGTCTCGTACCAGACCCGGCTGGACACCTCGCCCAGCGACAGGCGGTAGCCTCCGGCGGGGTCAGGCGTCCAGCTTCGCGCGCCGCCCACCAGCTGGGTCAGGGTCGAGTTCTGTTCGGTGTGCGAGCGCAGGTCGACGAGCGTCAGGCTCAGGGCGCGGTCGTCGTTCGGACGCCAATCGGCTGTAAACATGACGGAGCGGCTGCGCTCCTGGACTTCGGAGACGCCGGCATTGAGCGCCGTCAGCGTGAGACCCTCCTCGGGACGCGCAGGATCGCGCGGCGCGCCATGGAACAGCGGACCGGGCGTCGCCGACCAAGCCCAGGCCCAGCCCTGATCGTTCTGGGCCGACATCACCCCGGCCATCTCGGCGCTGACCATGCGACGCGTGGCGCGCCGCAGGCTGAGGGCAAGTCCCAACTGGTCCTGCTCGCCGAACCTTCCTGCCATGACCATGCTTTGACCGCCGCCGCGGCCAGAGGCGTCGTACCGGCGAGCCAGAGACGCCGACCGGGTCGAGATAGTCATCTCCAGCCAACGGCGCTCGGGAAAGTCGGTCGCCCGGAAAGGACGAAAATCGATCGCGCCAGCGATCAAGTCGCCTTCCAGGTCCGGCCGTCCGGTCCGGTGAATCAGGACTTCGGAAAGACCCTCCGGCGGGATCATGTTCAACTGCACGCCGCGCGAATGCGGCAGGCCCTGGGCGACCGGCGCGCCCTGCATCAGGGTGACGCTGAGCTCGGGATTCAGCCCTCGGAGACCCACGAACAGACCTTCGCCCCGGGTAGCCGAGTCGACGCCGGAGACAAACGAACGTCCGGTGGTCAGCACCGTGGTGTCGGGCAGGGCGGCGATGGCGTCGGTGATGTTGCTGATGGCGCGTCCCTCGTAGCGGTCGCGCGACAACACGCTGAAGGTCAGGGGAGCGGCCAGGGCGTCGTCGAAATCGTCCGCCGCCCCGCGCGACGGACGCGGTCCAGGGCGGGCGGCGAGTACGGTCAGAGCGGTCAGCAGCGTGGGGCTCTCCGGCACGGGCGCACGCGTGGCGGAGCGACTGTCCGTTTCGGTCGGGCGAGCGGTAGACGCGGCGGGCTGCGGTCGCCGGACGATCACGAAGGTGCGCGAATCCAGACGCCGCGCCGTCAGGGGCTGCCCCTCCAGCAGGCGGGCCAGAGCGGCCGGGGCGGCCGCGCCGACATCCGGCGGCAAAGCGACGCGCGTGGGCGGCAGGTCTGCGGCCGAGAACAGGATTTGCAGTCGCCCTTGTTCGGCCAGACGCCGAAGCGCCTGCTCCAGCGGCAGGATGACGGTCGTGACTTCGGGACGCGACGCCGTCGGCCGAGCGGCCGCGCTCGCTTCGGTCACCGTCAGGGCCAGCGCCGTCCCCAGGCACAGGCGTCCCCAGGTCTCGCCAAATGGTGCGCCGCCGCTCGCCAAGTCCGTCCTGTCACGCTGGTCCCCAGAGTTCCTCTAGCGTTGCTGTGTAATGGCTTTCTGACATCGGCCCCTCTATGCTGCTTCACCCGGCGATCTCCTCCCTGCCAGACGCGCAGTCGCGCCGTCCGGGACGCGGGAGAGGCGCGCAGCGGCGCGGACGCGACGTGATAACTGGAACGGATGCAGTTCAGGATCTGGTCGGCCGCTTCGACGGCCGATTGCGCCGCTATGTCTCTCGGTTCCTGGAGCCGGTCGATATCGACGACGCCCTGCATGACATCTACGCACGCTTGGCGCGGCAAGCGGCGCGCATCCCGCCGCCCAGCTTCAACAGCACCTATGTGTTCAAGACGGCTGATGGCGTCTTGCGTGACCTGCATCGCCGACGGCAATCGCGCGACGCAGGCCGCCATGTCGAGTTGACCGAAGACATCCCTTCGGACACGCCTACACCCTTCGAGTCGACGCGCTGGAAACAGAACCTGGACATCTTGCGCGCGGCGATCCTGAGTCTGCCCCGTCAAGAACGATTGGTGCTGATGATGCACCGGGTGGAAGGGCGCAAACTCACCGAAATCGCCGAAAGCCAGCGAATTCCGCTGCGTACGGTGCAACAGCTTCTCGCCCAGGCCTTGGCGCGATGCCGTGGAAAGCTCAAGGAGGACGGATGGTTCGAGCAGTGACGCCCTTGCGCCGTCCAGAACCGGCCGCGCCCCCGATCGCCGAGGCGGATCTGGACGCCGCCGCGCGGCTTGTCGACGCCCTCGCCGCCGAGGAGGCGGGCGGCCCCTCTCCCGTGGTGGGCCGGTCCGACCCGGCGGTCGCGGAGACGGAGGCGGTTTGGGACGCCCTCGGCGCCCTGGAGGCCGAGGACTTTAAGCTTGCCGCGCCGGCGCCCGCACCGCTGTGGCGGCGTCGCGAGATCCAGATTGGTGGATTCGCGGCCCTGGCCGCCTGTCTGGTCGCCGCAGTCTGGCTCCAGGGGCAAGCCGGGGTTCAAGTTTATTCCACCAGCGCCGGTGAACGCCGGGTGGTGGCGCTGAAGGACGGCTCTCGCCTCGAACTGAACACGCGCTCGCGCCTGGAGGTTCGGATCTCGGCCCGCCAAAGGCAGGTGCGGCTGGTTGAGGGCGAGGCGCTGTTTACCGTGGCGAAGCGTCCGGATCGCCAGCCGTTCACCGTCGACGCGGGGGCGGCCAGCATTCGGGTGACCGGCACGCAGTTCAACGTCCGCAAGACGACCGATCAGACCCGAGTGGATCTGCTGGAGGGCCATGTCGAGGTGCGCGGCCGGCGCGATGCGCCGCTGGCGCGCCTGAGCGCGGGCCAGGCCGTGCGGGTGAGCGCCTCGGGCGACCTGACTGTCGGCGCACCGGCTGATTTCGCAAGGGTGCAGGACTGGCGCGCGGGCCGCGTGACCTTGACTCGGGCCCGTCTCGACGCGGCGGTGGCCGACATCAACCGCTACGCCGCCAAGCCCATCGCCCTGGCGCAACCCGCGCTCGGCGATCTGACTGTCGACGGCGTGTTCGAGGCGCGCGACACCCGCGCCTTCGCCCGGGCGGTGGCGACCTTGCACGGCCTGACGTTGCGCGAAGACGACCATCGTCTGGTGCTGTCTCGCTAGACCGCTCGCGTTCAGCCTAGGCTCCGTGGGGGCGTTGTTTCCTGACGAGCGCGGCGAACCTGTCGGCGACGGTTTGCGAGAGCCAGTTGACCGGGTTCTCGCCCGGCCGGTTGCGGCTGGACATCCACACGGTGACGCAAGCAGAGGCGAACAGGCCCGCAGGGACGCCAACCGTCGCCAGCGCCGAAAAGCCTGTCGCCGTGGTGAGGGCTTGACCCATGACCAGCGAGGTCTCGAAGAGGAACAACAGCAAGCCGCCAATCACCATGGCCGACCCCGCCCCGGCCCGCTTGGCGCTCAACGCGAAGGGGACGGCCATCAGCGGCAGCAGCGGTAGAATCAGCGCGCGGGACGAGCGTGTGAACAGTTCGGCGAGCAGCGCCTGGCGGGGCAAGGCGGGCGTCGCCTTACCAAAACCCTGCTGGGCCAATTCCAACAGAGTGAGTTCGCTGACCTTGTCCCCGCGGATCCGCAGAGACTTGGCCTGTGCGACCGGCAGGTCAAATCGAAATCGCGTAAAATCAGCGACATAGACTTCATTGAGGGGTGTCGTGCTGACCTGCCGGCCATCGCTGAGCACCAGGGTGGCCTTCTGCTCTCCGGGGGCCTTCAAGACCTCGGCTGAGGCGGCGGTCAGAACATCCTCCCGGCCGTCGGGGCCGAGTTGCCGGATGAAGATCCGCCGCAGGTGACGTCCGCTGGCGTCGGCGGTGTCGGCGGTCAGCAGGATGTCCTTGCCCGCCGACAATAGCGCCTTCGGCCTCACGTCGCCGTTCCAGCCTGCGTTCGCCACCGCGTGGAGCACCGCGTGATAGGCGTAGCGACTGTAGGGCTGCACGAAGCCGAAGAGCACGATGCTGAACACCATCAGCGCCGCTCCTAAAGCCACGAACGGCGCGGCGAAGCGGTCCAGGGAGACGCCGCTGGCCAGGATCGCGTCGATTTCCGAGCTCTTGTTCAGGCCGTTGACGACGACGAACAGGCCGATGAAAAAGCCGCCGGGCAGGGTGAGGCCGACATAGTGCGGCACCAGGTTCACCAAGAGCTCCATCAGGAACCTGAAGCCCTCGGAGGTTTGGGACAGCACCTGGAACGACCGCATTAGCCGTTCCATCAGGAACATCACCATCGTGCTGACCAAGACCGCCGACATCGGTGTCAAGGTTCGCCGCAGCAGGTAGCGGTCGATCGTATTGGGGATCATCGGGCGACGAGGCTCAAAGAACAGGCAGGCCGTTCGGCTGAGGCTCGACGTAGCCACCCCGTCTGGACCGAGCCAGGCTCGGGGCGCGCCAGGTCGGCGTGCGCGCGGCGTGGCGGTCCAGGGCCTCGGCATAGACTTCGAACACCTCGTCGAGGATGTTTGTCCAGCGATAGGCCGCGCTGCGATCCAGCGCCTCGGCCGCCAGGCGCCGCCGCTCGCGCGTGTCGACCAGCAGCGCCGCCAGCGCGTCGGCGTAGGATGTCCGCTGGTCGTGCGCACAGAGCAGGGCGTCTTTCCCGTCACGCAACAAGGCGCGGGTGTTGGGCGCGTCGGCGCACACCATGGCCAAGCCACAGGCCATCGCTTCGAGATTGACGTTTCCGAACGTCTCGGTCGTGCTGGGATTGAAGAAGATGTCCCCGCTGGCCAGCGCGCTCGCCAGGGTTTCGCCCGATAGGAAACCGGTGAAGACAGCCTCTGGCATACGGGTCTCGAACCAGGCCCGCGCGGGGCCGTCGCCGATCACCAGGACCTGTGGCGCGTGGCCGGCCGCCTTGAGTTGCGCGATCGTGTCCGCGAAGGCCTCCAGGCCCTTCTCCATCACGATGCGGCCCAGGAACACGATCACGGGACGATCCGGGTCGAAGCCCTGCTTAAGGCGCCAGGACGAATCGCGTCGGCCCGGATGAAACAGCGCGGGGTCCACCCCGCGAGCCCAGGTGCGTACGCGGGTTGAGGGGGCTTCGGTCCTCAGTTCTTCGGCGATGGCTTCGGTAGGAGGCATCACGTAGTCGCATTCGCCGTAGAACTTCCAGAGCTGACGGCGCGCGAGCGGGCGCATGAAGCCCAGCCCGTAATAGTCGAGATAGCTATCGAACAGCGTGTGAAGGCTGGCGACCACTGGCACGTTCAACCGGCGACCTAACTTCAGCGCCGCCGAGCCCAGGAAGTCCGGCGCCGACAGGTGGATCAGGTCGGGGGCGAAAGCCTCGATATCCCGGCGGATGTGCGCCGGAAGGCCAAGCGCCACACGGTAGTCGCTCCGGAAGGGGACCTTGACCGAGGGCACCGAGACGAGATCGCCGACGGGCGCAAAGGCCGGGGTCTGCGAGGTGGGCGAATAGACCCGCACCTTGGCGCCCCTGCTGCTTTGCAAGTGGTCGACCAAACGGTTCAGGGACTTATTGGCGCCATCTAAGGTATAGTTGTAATTGCCGGAGAATAAAGCGATCCGCATCGACCGCGTTTCGCCCGCGCCCATCAGTCTCTGGCTTTCCATGCTTGCCCCTTCGCGTGTCGACTTGGCTCTCCACCAAGACGACGCGCTCGCCCCTTCACCACACGGATTGTGATCACCGGATGAGGCGTACACCGGCTCATGTCGTGTTTTTGTGAAGGTGGCCCCGCCAATCCGTCACACAGTTGTCTTAGCGGTGCTTTGGAAACGCATTTTGAGGAAGTTTCGAGACGCCATGCGACTTGTGGATGTCGCCGAGTTCTATTCACCGACCGGCGGCGGCGTGCGAACCTATATCGACCGCAAGCTGCAGGCGGCCGAGCAATTGGGCCACGAACTGTTCGTCATCGCGCCGGGGCCGCGCGATAGCTTCGAACAGCGCGGGACGGGTGGAGTGATTCAGCTCCGAAGCCCCACGCTACCGTTTGACGCCAACTACCACATGTTCTGGGATGCGGCCCCAGTGCACGCTTGGCTGGATCGACTGACACCGGACCTGGTCGAGGCCTCCTCGCCTTGGCGAGGCGCTTGGATTGTCGCCCGCTGGTCCGGCTCCGCGCCGCGCGCGATGTTCGTGCATTCCGATCCTGTGGCCTCGTATCCGCAGCGCTGGTTCGCGCCCGTCGTCGGTCCGGAACGGGTCGATAGCCTGTTTTGGTGGTTCTGGCGGTATCTTCGCCAACTAACCGCGCACTTCGAGTCCGTCGTGGCTGGGGGAGCCTGGTTGGCCGACCGGCTGATGGGGCGGGGCGTGGACGCCGTCACGAGCATTCCGCTGGGCATTGATCGCACGGCGTTCTCGCCGTCTCTGCGTGACGAGGCTCTAAGGTCGCGCCTCCTAGGGGCCTGCGCTTGCCCCTCCGACGCCCGACTGGTGCTCGGCGTCGGCCGGTTTCACCCCGAAAAGCGCTGGCCCATGGTCATGGAGGCGGTGACGCGCGCCGGGGCCGGGACGCCGCTGGGTCTCGTTCTGATCGGCGACGGCGTCGACCGCGCGCGCGTGCTTCGCGCCGCCGCCGGCAAGCCCCATGTCCAGATCCTGCCGCCGATCCATGATCGGCCGCGTCTGGCGGCGCATCTGGCCAGCGCCGACCTTCTGATACATGGCTGCGAGTCGGAGACCTTCGGACTGATCCCAGCCGAGGCCATGGCGAGCGGCCTGCCCGTCGTGGGACCCGATCGGGGCGGCTTCGCGCATCTGGCGCGGCCGGAGACGTCAGAAGTCTACCGTTCGGGCGACACCGCCGCAGCGACAGCGGCGCTTGAGCGGCTTCTTTCGCGCGATCCGCAGACCCTGAGGGCCGCCGCGCTCGAGGCGTCGGCCAGGGTGCGGCGCGACATCGACCACTTCGCCGAGCTCTTCGAACACTACGCGTCTGTCGTCGCGAAGGCTCGGGCATGACCGACCCGAAAGACCTTGAGGCGCCCGATCAAGCCGTCCAGTCCGCCGCCGGCGGCGGCGCCTCGCGGCGATGGGTGTGGCTTGGCGGTCTGCTATCCGTTGGCATGGTGGCGGCGATCGTTCTGCAGCTGGGCGGCGCCACGTCCGAGGTGCTGGACACCATCGGCCGTTTGCCGCTGCTGGTCTGGCCCGCGCTTGTGCTGCTGTATCTCGTCCAGCCGCTCTTCGACTTCGTGATCTTTCGTCGACTGTGGAACATGCCAGCGGCCGGCATCGAGGCCTTGCTCCGCAAGAACATCATCAATGAGGTCGTGCTGGGCTACAGCGGCGAGGCCTATCTCTATGTCTGGGCGCGCCGGGCGAAAAGCGTGGTCGCCGAACCCTTCGCGGCGATCAAGGATGCGAACATCATTTCGGCCCTGCTGGGCAACCTGTTGACCCTGGTGCTCGCGGCGGTCAGCGCGACGCAGCTTCGCGACCTGGATTTCGCCCGCCAACTGGGGCCGGCCCTGTGGTCGGGGGTTATCCCTTTAGCCATCTCCCTGGGCGTCCTGTTCTTCGGGCGGCGCGTGTTCTCGCTTCGGCTCGGCCAGCTGGTCTACGTTGGCGTGGCCAGTTGCTTGCGGCTGGCGATCTGGACCGGGCTGACCGTCCTTGTCTGGCGTCTGGCGATGCCGGAGGTTCAGCCTGGCCTGTGGATCGTGCTGCTGGCGATCCGCTATCTGATTTCGCGCATCCCTCTGATTTCGAACAAGGATCTGGTGTTCGGCAATCTGATGCTGCTGTTGCTGGGCGCGCACTCGACGGTGGCGACCCTGCTGGCGGCTTTGGCCTTGGTGACGCTGGTCATGCACCTGGTCGTCACGGTCGGACTGGGCGCGCTCGACCTGGCGCGACGGTTCCGGCGCGCTTCGGTCAAGTCCAAGGCGGAGGCGGGGTCATGACCGATTGGCGAGCGAGGATCCCTGGACGGGACATCTGGCGCGTGGGTCTCGTCCAGGCGCCCATCGCTGAGGTCGCTCGGCTCGGCTTTTCCGCCGCGCCGGCGGTCCGCTGGCTGGCCGAGGAGCCACGGCTGAAGTTCGTGGCCGACCCGTTCGGCCTCTGGCGAGACGGGCGCCTGTATTTGTTCGTCGAGGCCTACGACTACCGAAGCCGCCACGGGATCATCGAGGTGATCCAACTTGATGGCGCTTTCTCGCCGGTCCGGCGCTCGGTTGTGCTGCGCGAGCCCTGGCATCTGTCCTACCCTCACGTCTTCGAGGCCGACGGTCAGGTGTGGATGCTGCCTGAGGCCCATCGATCGGGCGCGCTGACGCTCTATCGCGCGGCCGCGTTCCCAAACGTCTGGAAGCCCGTGGCGCGTCTGACGCTGGACACGCCGGCGATCGACGCCACCCCGTTCCGCCACGGCGGGCTCTGGTGGCTGGCCTATTCCCCCACCGGACCGCAGCGCTGGAAGCAGGGCCGTCTTCACCTGGCCTTTGCGGAGCGTCTGAGCGGTCCCTGGCGACTGCACCCCGGCAATCCGGTCCGCAACAATCTGGCGTCCAGTCGTCCCGGCGGCACGGTCTGGATGGAAGCCTCAACGCCCGTCTTGCCGGTGCAAGACTGCACGCTGACCTACGGCGGCGCTATCCGGCAGTTGAAGTTTCTGCAGCTGGATCCCGAACGGTTCGAGGCCGAGGCCAGCGCGCCGTTGGCGCCGCCCTCCGACGTTGGGCGCTATGCGATGGGACTGCACACCCTGTCGGCCGCAGGTTCGGTCACCCTGTTTGACGTCAAGCGCATCGATCGCTCGCTTTGGCCGTCGCGAAGAGAGGCCGCGTCTTGCGCGTCCTGACCTTCCTTCACAGTTTCGAGCCGGGCGGGGTCGAGCGGATCGCCCTGCGCATGGTGCGGCAGTGGCGCGCGCGGAACATCGATGCGCCGCTGTTCGTCGGCCGTCTCGACGGCGACATGCGTGAGGATGTCGGCGCAGGCCTGGAGGTGATCTGTCCGCCGGGCGGTGGTCGGCACGTGGCCCACCTGGAAACGCTCTGGATGATCTGGACGCTGCCCGCAGTGGTGCGGCGGCTGCGGCCCGATGTCCTGTTCTGCGCGGGCAACACCTATGCCGTGGTCGCGGTGGCCCTGAAGATCCTGCTGGGGCGCGATTGTCCGCCCATCCTGTTGAAGATCAGCAACGATCTGGACCGTCGCGACCAGCCCGGCTGGTTTCGGATGGTCTACCGACTGTGGCTCCGCGTTCAGGGACGGCTCATTAGCCACTTCGTGGGCATGGAAACGCCGATGGCCGAGGAGATCCGCGACGGCCTCGGCGTTTCGGCCGACCGGATCACGATCATTCCCGATCCCGCCTTGTCGCTGCCCTTGATCGAGCGTTTGCGGACGCGCCCCAGCGTTCCGCGCGTCGAAGGCGTCGGGCGTCGCTTCGTGTGTGTCGCGCGGCTCACGCGGCAGAAGAACATCAGCCTGATGCTGCGCGCCTTCGCGCGCGGCGCTCAAGAGGGCGATACGCTCAGCGTGATCGGCGACGGCCCGGAACGCCCGGCGTTGGAGCGCCTCGCCCACGATCTTGGACTGGAGTCGCGCGTACGGTTCGACGGCTATCAACCCGACCCGGTGCTCCAGCTGCCGCTGTTCGACGTGTTATTGCTCTCGTCGGACTATGAGGGCGTGCCCGCCGTCATTCTTGAGGCCTTGGCGGCGGGATTGCCGATCGTGGCCACCGATTGCAGCCGCAGCATGCCGACCCTGCTGTGTCACGGGGCCTTGGGTCGACTGGCGCCTGTCGGCGACGAGCAAGCGCTGGCCGACGCCATCGCGAGCGTCGACGTCTCGTCGCAGGACCAGAGCCTGAGCCGGATCCAGGCTGAGCGTTTCACGATCGAGGGGGCGTGCGAGGCGTATCTGCGCGCCATGGCCGGACTCCGCTCCGAGCGATTTCGTTGACGCTGGCGGGAGCGCGCGCTTCAGACCGCGCGCTCCCGTCGCCCGATGAGATCCTATTTCAGTCCGAGCTTGGCCGCGATGTCCGCCCACGGCACGAGCTTGAAGTTCTGCGCTTCGGGCGGGGAGATGTTGCGGCCGTCCTGCGTGACGAAGGCGCCGGCCTCCAGGCCCGCGCCGAGCGAGGCGCTGCTGACGTCCAGGCCATCGGTTTCGGAGACGCCATCCACGCCGTTGCCGCCATTGGCGGTCACCGCGAAGCTGCCGACATAGGCGTTTGCGCCCTCGCGCCGGAACACGGCGTAGGTGTTGTTGCCCTGGCTGGAGACGACCAGATAGCCCTTGCCGTGGGGCTGCGCGTACAGGCCGACACCTTCCAGATCGTCCTTGAGCGCGGGGTTGTCGGCCACGCGGGCGATCGCGGTCCTGGCCGAACCCGCCTTGGCGTCAGCGCCCAGTTTCCACAGCGCCACGTCCTCCTCGGCCACGTAGAGCGCGCCGGTCTCGTCGTCGGCGACGCATCCTTCGGTCTGAGAGTCGAACCGGACATCGCGCACGGCCTTGGCCACCACCTTGCCCGCCGCGTTGGTGGTCAACTGGAACTGGCGCACCAGTCCCTCGGGATCGGAGATGAACGCGAAGGTTCCGCCCTTGCGGTCGCGGTACATGCAGAGGCCGTAGGGGTCGCTGAGGCCGGTGGCCTGGATGCCGTCGGCGACGCTGCTCAGCAGCCGGGTTTCGGGATCGATGGTGTAGAGGGCGACCGCCTTGTGCGTGCGGTCGCTGGCGGCCACCAGGGTGACGGTTTTGCCGCCCAGCTTGAAGCCGCCCCGCAGGTCGACGTTGTTCATCTTTCCGTCGGGAAGATACTGCAGGCGCTTGCCCGACAGATCGTAGACCAACATGCCGCCCTTCTTGTCGGTGGCGATGATGGCGCTCTTGGCCGGATCCGTCGGATGAACCCAGATCGCCGGATCATCCGCCGCGTCGCCGTCGTGGCCCACGGGTTCAGTTTCCATCGCCGCCTGGGTTAGGGCGACCCGGCTCTTGGCGACCGGAGGGGCGTCCTGACCGACCGGCAGCTTCAGGGCGGCGGCGACATCGGCCCACGACACCACTTTACTGTTGCCGCCGGCTTTGCGGTCGTCCGCGATCAGCAGGGCGCCGGCGGGAAGGCCCGCGCCGACCGGCGCGCGCAGGCCAAACAGACCCGAGGGGCTCTCGATCGCCGGCGCGCCGTTCTCGCCGACCCGGAAGGCGCCGACGAAGCGGTCGTCGCCGGAGCGGTCGTAAACGTTGTAGTCGCCCGCGTCGGCGTTGGCCGCCACCAGATAGTTCGCGCCCGGGCCGCCGTTGATCACGGCCAGGCCGGCGACCTCGCCGGCGATATGTCCCAGGCGGTTGGCGTCGACCAGGGTGGGAACGGGGTCGGCCTCGGGGTCGGCGTCATAGCGCCAGATTCCCACGGCCTCCTGCGCCACGTAGAGCGCGCCGCTGGCGTCGTCGGCGACACAGTACTTCGCTTCGGACGAGAGGCGAAGGCGGCGCAGGACGCGCCCGTCAATCTGACCATCCGTGGTCGGATAAAGCAGCCATTGGTCGAGTTGGCCCTCGCGTCCCATGACGAACGCGTAGAGCGCGCCGTCACGCGCGCTGCGGTGCAGGCAGACGCCTTCGCCGGAGAAGCCGAGCTGGATCGGTCGGGCGTCGACCGCGGCGATCTGCCCCGTCGCATAGTCCCGACCGAACACGCGCAGGCGGCCGGCTTGGCGATCCAGCGCCACGACCAGCGCCCGCGCGCCGTCATCGCGGGCGTCGACCGCATAGACCTCGCCGCCCGGCACGGCGGCCGTGCGCCGACCGTCCAGGTCGTAGATTTCAAGCCCGCCAAGCTCACCGGTCGCGGCGATCACGCTCTTTCGCGGATCAGCCGCGTCGCGCAGCAGGACCACTCCATTGGCGCCGCCGCGGGCGGTGGGCGCGGTCGTGCTGATGACACCAACGGCGGGCGTCGTCTGGGCCAGCGCCGGCGCGGCGGTCATCAGCGCCAGCAGGCTGGCGGCGAGTTTCAGTCGAGTCATGGCAGCGCCCTTCTTGTCCCTAAATCTGGTGGGCTGGAACTAGACCGCAAACGCTGACGGGAAGCTGACGGAACCGCGACAGATTCTACACCGGGCGTAGACAAGTCCGGATGACGCGGTGATCGCTCGGAGGAGCCAGGGCCGGTTCGCTCCACCACCCGCCGCGCCGTCCGTGGTGGCGCTCAACGCCTTGACGCTGTCGCTAGTGCCTCCGAAGTTGGCGCCAGGGGCAGCAGCTTGCGGCTCCTACCACTGTTTCAAGCGAATGCCATGAAAGTCGGGTAGGGCGCTTCACTCAAGGGCGCGCCGCCGATCTCGCGCGCCAGGGGACGCTACGCAATGCTTGATCTTGTCACTGTCACGCCCGAGGAGTTCGCTGACCTGCGCGCCAGTCTGCCGGCGATCACCGACCGCTACTTGTTCGACGTGTTCGGCATCAGCGAGACGACCTGGGTCAAGCTACGCAAGGGCCTGCCGATCAAGCGCGTGACTCTGGAGCGGGCACTGGCCAAGCGCGAGCGCTGGCGGGCCCAGGGCGGAGCCAGTCGGGTCGCGGCCTGACGAGACGTCGTTCGCGTAACCTCGCCCTGTCTCGGAGCGGCCAGACGCCGACTGCGATCCGGGCGTTGCGGCGCGTCAGCCTCGTGTCAGGATGGACGTGGAATCGTTAGGTCCATGATCCAGCCCCAATCCACGCTCCGCGCCGTTCTCACCGCGCTGGTCGCCTCGACCGCGATGACCGGCTCGTCCGCCCTCGCCAGCGAAAGCAAGAAGAAGAACCACGAAGTCGCGCGTCAGGCGCTGCTTCGCAAGGAGGTTTTGCCGCTGACGCAAATCCTGGCGATCGCCGCGCGCCGGGCTCCTGGCGAAGTCATCGAGGTAGAGCTGGAAGACGCCGGCGGCGGACGTCTGAAATATGACCTTAAGATCCTGGCCAAGAATGGGCGTGTGCGGGAACTGGAGCTCGACGCCAAGACCGGCGCGACCCTGAAGCTTGAGGACGACTGAGTGCGGGCTCTGATTGTCGAGGATGATCCCGTTGTTGGCCTGGACCTGACCAAGGCGCTGAGCGGCGCCGGCTTCGTGGTCGATCTTGCGCGCGACGGCGAGGATGCCTCCTTTAGGGGCGAGGTCGAGGACTACGCTGTCGCGATTCTGGACCTGGGCCTGCCGCGCCTCGACGGCCTGTCGGTGCTGCGACGTTGGCGCGCGAACAACCGGACCTTCCCCGTGCTGATCCTTTCGGCGCGCGGCGACTGGACCGAGAAGGTCGAAGGCATCGAGGCCGGCGCAGACGACTATATGGCCAAGCCTTTTGAAATGGGTGAATTGCTGGCTCGGGCCAGAAGCCTCGTGCGCCGAGCCGCCGGTCGTGTCTCGCCCGTGATCGAAGCCGGCCGTCTGTCGCTGGACACCCGCGGGATGACCGCCACGCTGGACGGCGCGGCGATCCGGCTCTCACCCCTGGAGTTCCGCCTGCTGGACTGTCTTGCGCACAATCCCGGCCGGGCCGTGTCGGCGGGAGAGCTCGCCGAACAGCTATACGGGGTCGCAGACACCGCCGACACCAACGCGATCGAGGCGCTGGTGACCCGCCTGCGCCGCAAGGTGGGGCCGGACGTCATCGAGACCCGGCGAGGCTTCGGCTATCTGCTCGCCGGCGGCGACGCGTGAGGCGCGGTTCACTGCGATGGCGGCTGATCGCGGGCGGCATGCTGGCGATCCTGACGGCGCTAGTGGTCGCTTGGCTGGCCATGATCTGGCTTTTCGATCGCCACATTGTCCGCCGGGAAACCGCCGAACTGAGCCGTACGGGCGAGGCGCTGGTTGCCGGACTGAGGCTGAAGCCAGACGGCGCGCCGATCGTCGATGCGGTTTTGCCCGATCCTCGGCTCTCCAGGCCAGCAGGCGGGCTTTATTGGCAGGTGTCCACGCCGCAAGGCGGCGACCGGTCGCTGTCGTTGTGGGATCAGACGCTCAGCCCGCCGTCTGTCGCGCCCGTCAACGGTTGGGGGGCGCGTGTCGTGGCGGGTCCCTTCGACGACGAAATCCTGCTGGTCGAGCGGTCGGTGCGGCCCGATCGCGGCGGACCGGCCGTGCTGATCCAGATCGCCACCGACGAGAAGGTCTTGCGCGCCGCCCGCGGGGCGTTCGGCCGGGACCTCGCGCTCTTCCTGATCGGTCTTTGGGCGGTGCTGTCGGCAGCCGCAGCCTTGCAGGTCACTCTGGGCCTGTCGCCGCTCAAGCGCGTGCGCGACGATCTGGCGCGGCTGCGCAAGAGCCCATCGGCGCGGATGTCGGAGGTTCATCCGGTAGAGATCGCGCCGCTGGCCGAGGCCATCAACGCCTTGGCGGAGGCCCGAGAGGGCGACCTCGCCCGTGCGCGCCGGCGGGCTGGTGATCTAGCGCATGGTCTCAAGACCCCGCTGGCGGCCCTGGCCGCCCAAAGCCGTCGCGCGCGGGAGGCTGGCGCGGTCGAGGCCGCCGATGGGCTGGACGATGCGATCGCCGCCGTAGGCGCGGCCTTAGAGGCCGAACTCGCCCGCGCCCGGGCGGCGGCGGCTCGCGAGACCACGTTCGTCACAATGAGCGCGCCGGCGAAAGTCGCTGAGCGCCTGATCGCCGTCCTGGAGCGCACCACGGAGGGCGAGCGCCTCATTTTCGAGGTGGAGATCGCAGACGACATCACAGCGCCCGCATCTCAGGACGTGCTCACCGAAATCCTCGGCGCCCTGATCGAGAACGCCGCCCGCTATGGTCGACGTCGCGTGCGCGTCTCCGGGGGCGTGGCCATGGGCGGGTGCTATCTCGCTGTCGAGGACGATGGTCCTGGCTTGGACGAAGGCCGGGCCGAGGCCGCTCTGGCGCGTGGCGCCAGACTGGACGAGGCGGGACCCGGACACGGCTTGGGGTTGGCCATCGCCCGTGATCTTGCCGAGGCGTCAGGAGCTGTGCTGCGTATGGATCGCGCGCCGCTCGGCGGTCTTCGAGTCATCGTTCTGTGGGAGACCCCCGCAGGCTGAATCTACGGCCCAAGGGGGACGCGGCTGATTTTCAGGTCTACTTGACGACAGGCGGCGTGAGCGCGCGGGCGAGCGTCCCGCTCTGTCCCGACCCGCCCCCCTTTACTCCAAGTTTTCCTTTATCGCGGAGGGTGGCCCATCGAACACTCGGCGGGCCCATGGCGCTTCCTTCCTTCGCTCAGTCCGTTTCGCCGTCAAATGGCGACGAAAGCCGCATTCTCTCCCACCTGGAACAGGCGCGGGGGGCTATTGAGGGGCGTTTTCTCGAGGTCGGCGACGTGCTGTCCCGGATCGTCGATGGCGCTAACGTGCTGATCGACTCCTTGGACCGAACCCGCGAACGGCTCACCGGTGACACGGTTCGCGCTGCGACAAATCAGCTCACGGACGCGTCGATGCGGCTCAGGAGCTTGCCGGAGTCCCTGCGCGAACGCCGTGATCGGATCGGCGATTTGATGCGCGCGGGCGGTGATCTCACCGTGCATATCGAGGATATGCGCCAGCATCTGGCCTACCTGCGGGTCTTCGGCGTCAACATCAAGATCACTTCTGGCGGGATCGCTGCGGCAGGTCCTGAGTTCGCCATCTTCGCGCAGGAAATCTGTGATTGTATCGAACTGGGCAGAGGCCAGCTCGACACCTTCCGGGCCGACCTTGCCAAGCTCGACGAGGTTCTGAGCGCGGCGGTGGCGCACGAGGAGCGGTTGCGGCGACGTTGCGAGGAACTGGTGCCGGCGATCCCTGACGCGCTGGTTTCGGAAGCCTCCGCAGTCAGCGCTCATCAGGCGACGGTCGCCGAGATCAGCAGCAATGTCGGCGAATTGGCGCGCGGTCTTCGCAAGAAGATCGGCGCGGTCCTGGGCGCGCTGCAGATCGGCGACATCACGCGCCAACGCATCGAACACGTTCAGCATGGCCTGGGGTTGCTGGAGACTTTCGCCGAGGCCCAGGCGCTGCCGGCGGAAGCGCGGGGTCGCCTTGAAGGGTTCATGCGCCGATTGCTGGCGGCTCAACTGGCGGCGACGACCCGGGACTTCGAGACAGAGGTTTCCAGGATCGGCCATAATGTCAGCGCGATCGCGGGTGACGCCGACCAGATCATGCGCCTGCGCGATCACGCTCAGGGACGGGCCTCGGACGGCGAGGGCAGCTTCCTGGCCGGCCTCGAAGCCAGCCTCGTCCAGGCTTCGGCGCTGGTGCAGGACATTGACGCCGGCGAACGCCTGGCCGAGGAAGTCAGCCGTTCGGCCGCGAGCGCCGCCCGCGCGCTGGCGACCCAGATCCAGGCCATCCAGAACATGCGCGCCGACGTACAGATGATGGCGCTGAACACCACCCTGAAATGCGCGCGTATCGGCGAGACCGGCAAGCCGCTGGGTGTCATCGCCATCGAGCTGCGTCAGCACGCCGGCCATCTGGAAACGTCTGCGGCGCGGACCCTCGCGGCCCTTGAGGGGCTTTCAATGAGCGCCGGCGCCTCGGGCGGACGCGACGGAGCGGGCGGAGCCACGCTCGTGGCCGAAGCGCTGCAGTCGGCGGTGGAACACTTCCGCAGCACCGGCGAGGAGATCGATGGCGATCTGGCCGCCGCCGCCCGCGAGGGGGAAGGGGTCGTCGACCTGCTTCGGCGGGCCGTCGCGCGCTTCGACTTCCACGGTCATGTGGGATCGTATCTCGACAAGGCGGCGAGCGAACTCGCCGCCGCCGGCGCCGACAACGCGCCCGTGGACGATCTGATGCCTGTTCTGGGGCCGATGCTTCAAAGCCTGGCGCGCACCTACACGATGGTGCAGGAGCGCGAGGTTCATGCTTCCATGACGGCGGATCTGGGCGAGATGCCGGAGCCGGCCGCGCCCGCCGTTCTGGTGGACGACGACGTTCTGTTCTGAGGGGCGCGTTCGAATTCTGCAGGCGCTCGGCGGAGGCCTGCCCGAGCGCTCCGATCTAGCGCTTGGATACTCTCAGGATCTCTGCGGCCAGGGCCTGCAACGGCGCGATCCGATCGACGCAACCGCGCGCTATGGCCTCCTTGGGCATGCCGAAGACGACGGACGTCGCCTCGTCCTGAGCGATTGTCATGGCGCCGGCGTTCTTCATTTCTTCCATGCCCCGGGCGCCGTCGTCGCCCATGCCGGTCATGATCACCGCGATGGCGTTCGAGCCCGCCGAGCGGGCGGCCGACCGGAACAGCACGTCCACCGACGGCCGGTGTCGCGAGACGAGCGGCCCGTCCTTGACCGAGACGTAGTAGCGGGCGCCGCTCCGCTCCAGGAGGGTATGCTTGTTGCCGGGCGCGATCAGCACCCGACCGCGCAGCACCGTATCGCCATCCTCGGCTTCCTTCACCGACACCGCGCAGAGGCTGTCGAGCCGCTTGGCGAACGAGGCGGTGAACTTCTCCGGCATATGCTGGACGATGACGATCCCGGGGGAGTCTGCGGGAAGGCCTTCAAGCACCTGCCTGAGCGCTTCGGTCCCGCCGGTGGATGCGCCGATGCAGACGACCGCCTCGGTGGTGCGCGCCATGGCTCGGCCGTCGGGTGGGGGAAGCATGGCGTCGGCCGTGAGCTTCCGTGCGGGTTCCTGGATGGCGTGCGACAGGGGCACGGGCGCGCGGCGCGCCCCGGCCACGCGAGCGCTGGCGGCGGCCTTCACCGCATCGCAGATGCGGATACGCGACTCGACCAGATGCTCCGCCACGCCCATGCGTGGCTTGAGGATGACGTCGACCGCGCCGGCTTCCAGGGCCTGAAGCAGGGTCTCGGAGCCCGCCTCGACCAGGGACGAGCACATGACCACTGGCACCGGGTGCTGGCTCATGATCTTGCGCAGGAAGGTGATGCCGTCCATTCGGGGCATCTCGACGTCCAGGGTGATGACGTCGGGGATTTCGTCGCGGATGCGACGGGCGGCGACGAAGGGGTCGGAGGCCACCCCGATCACCTCGATCTGCGGATCAGACTCCAGGATGCTGGCCAGGGTCTGGCGGACCGTGGCGGAGTCATCGACGATCAGAACACGGACTTTTCCGATGATCGGCACGGGCTAGCACCTCTGGAAGACTGTATTGGCGACCTGTCGGACGGGGAGATCCAGGCCGACGATCGACTCCGAATGACCCAGGAACAGGTGGCCGTTCGGCCGCAGGTGGCGACACAGCCGCGAGAGCACCTTCGCCTGGGTTGCTTTATCGAAGTATATCAAGATGTTGCGGCAGAAGATGATGTCCATGTCCTGATCGAGGGGGTAGTCTTCCTCCATCAGGTTGAGACGGCCGAACAGGACCTTTTCTCGCAGGCTGGGCGCGATCCGGACCTCGTGCCGAGAAGCGTCCCTGGATTGGCGAACATAGCGCCGCCGAAAGGCGACTGGAACGGGGTCAATCATCGAGGCCGGATAGCGGCCGTCCAGCGCTTGAGACAACACCTCGGTGCAGATGTCGGTGGCGAAAATGGCGTAGTCTAGCCCGCGCTGCTCCCTGCAGAACGCGTCCAGCACCATCGCCAGGGTATAGGGCTCCGCCCCCGTCGAGGCGGCGGCGCTCCAGACCTTGATCTCACGCCGTCCGGCCTTGGCCAGCCTGGGCAGCAGCGCTTCTTGCAGATAGGTGAAGTGGACGGGTTCGCGGAAGAATTCGGTCTTGTTGGTGGTGACGGCGTCGATCAGATGCACGGTCTCGGTGTCGAGCCCATGCTCCTCGAATAGAAAGCGGCAGTAGTCGTTGACGTTGTCGTAGCCGTGCACACGCATGCGCCGACGAAGCCTGCCCTCGAGCATGGTCTTCTTGTTGCCGGGCATCTTGATGCCGCTGTAGTCGTGGATGAAGACGGCGAGGCGGTCGAAGTTCTTAGCGCTCAGCGGCTCGCCGTTCACGGCGGGCTGCAGGGCGAGGGCGGCTTGAGACACGGCGATCCTTAGGCGAACGCGGGACGCTTATGGTTAGGCGGCTTGCGCGATGAGTGCGGCGTCCTGCCCGGTCAACAGTCGGGCCAGGTCGAAGATAACGACGAAGCCGCTGTCCCGGCGCACGACGCCTTGGATGTAGTCCGACCGCCAGGGGACGCCGATGTCGGGCGCAGCCTCGATCTGGCTTTCGGAAAAGGCCGCGACCTCGATCACGCGATCGGCCACAAGCCCTAGCGAGAGCGTGCGATCATCGATCGGCACGTCCACGACCAGGATCCGGGTCGTCAGCGTCGGCGCGACCCCCGGTAGGCCCAGCTTGCGGCGAAGATCCAGGGTGGGGGTTCCCCGGCCGCGCACATCGGTTAAGCCCAGCATGTAGCCGGGGCCTTCAGGGATCCCGAAGGGCGGCGCGAAGTCCAGGATCTCCCGGACGTAGGCCACGGGGACGGCGAAAACTTCCGCCCCGAGACCGAGCGTGACGTATTGACCATCGGCGGCGCGGCTCAAGTTCCGTACTCCTTGAAAGCGGCGTCGTCGGCGTCCGCGCTTCCGTGCGCCATGTCCAGGGCGAAGCCCGCAGCGCGGGCCTGCTGGGAGGCGACCGCGCGAGTCGAGGCGGTCTTCGGAGGCGCTTTGCGCGCGGCGGAAGGGACCGGTCGTTTGACCGACGGTGGGGCGGCGCGACGGGCGGCGCCCGCGCTGTCGGTGCGGAAGAAGGCGATGGACGCCTGCAGTTCCTCGGCCTGGGCGGCCAGCTCTTCGGAGGTCGCCGACATTTCCTCGGAGGCCGAGGCGTTCTGCTGGGTGACCTTGTCGAGCTGCTGGATAGCCTCGTTGATCTGCCCGGCGCCAATGTCCTGCTCGCGGCAGGCGGCGCTGATCTCGGAGACCAGTTCAGCGGTCCTGCGGATGTTCGGCACCAGGGTGGTGAGCATCTCGCCGGCGGCCTGGGCGGCCTTGACGGTGTCGCTGGACACGGCGCTGATCTCGGCGGCGGCGGTCTGGCTGCGTTCGGCCAGCTTGCGGACTTCCGACGCGACGACGGCGAAGCCGCGACCATGCTCGCCGGCCCGGGCGGCCTCGACGGCGGCGTTCAGGGCCAAGAGGTCGGTCTGGCGAGCGATTTCCTGAACGATGGTGATCTTCTCGGCGATGGTCTGCATGGCGCCGACCGCGTTGCTGACCGCCTGGCCCGAGGTTTCGGCTTCGATCGCCGACTGGCGGGCGATCTTCTCGGTTTGCGTGGCGTTGTCGGCGTTCTGCTTGATGTTGGCGGCCATCTCTTCCATCGAGGCCGAGGCCTGTTCGGCGGCAGAGGCCTGCTCGGTGGCGCCCTGGCTCATCTGCTCGGACGTGGCTGAGAGTTCCTGGCTGCCGGAGGAGACGTTCTCCGAGGCCGAGACCGCGTCGGCAACCACGCCACGCAGGCGCTCGACCATGCGCTCAAGGGCCAGGCCCAGGATATCCCGATCCGAACGCGGCCGTGGCTGCACCGTCAGGTCGCCGTCTGCGATCTTGTCGGTGAGGGCGGCGGTTTCACGCAGATTGGCGGTCATCCGTTCCAGCGCCAAGCCCAGCGTGTCCTTGTCGGAGTTCAGCTTGATCTGGACGGTCAGGTCGCCATCCGCCACCTTGTCCGCCAGGGACGCGCTAGCCTGAAGGCTGTCGACCATGCGCTCAAGCGCCATGCCTAGCGTGTCCTTGTCAGACAGCGGCTTCGGCCGCACGCTCAGGTCGCCGCTTGCGACCTTGTCGGCCAGCGCAGCAGTCTCCCGCAGGTTGCCGGTCATGATGTTGAGATAGTCGATCAGGTCCTTGATCTCGTCGTTGGTGGTTACCGTAACGGTGTTGTTCAGATCGCCGATGGACACGGCTTGTACGGCTTCGCTGGCCTTGCGCAGTCCCAGGGTGACCGCCCGCGAAATCCAGAAGGCTGCAGCCACGCCGAGGGCCAGGGCCAAGGCCATCAGGCCGATGAAGATCAAACGCGCGTCGGCGAAGATCTTGTCGCCAGTCGCGCTGGCGGCATTGCCGCCGGCGACATTGAGTTCGACCAGCTTCAGCAGTTCGCCCGACATCTCATCGTAGGTTGCCTGGCTGTCCTCAAGCATCTGCGCCGCCGCCACGTTCTGGTTCTGGCGGGAGAGGACGAGCGCCTTGTCGGCCGCCTCGAGGTAGTCGTCGTACTTGCGCGAGAAGGATCCGTAGAGAGCCCGCTCCTGCTCCGACGAGATCAGCTTCTCATACCGCGTCCGGGTTTGGGCGATCAAACCCGTCAGGGCCTTGATCTGCTTTTCAATATTCGCCATGTCGGCGGGGTCGGTTGAAGCGACGTGGGCATAGTGTCCAAGCCGTAGGTCGGAAGTCGCGGTGTTGATGCGATGGATCGCATCGATGCTCGGCATCCAGTTTTCAGCGATGATGGTCGACTGATCATTGACCGTCGCCATCTTGACGACGCCCATGGCGCCCAAGATCGCCGTCAGTAATAGAATGACGGCAAAGGCGCCGGCGAGCTTCAACTTTATTGTTGCGCGCATGGAGTTGTCCCTTGGGCGTGGGTCCGAAGTGGGCGGGGTCAAGCGTATTCGCGGAAGTCGGCGTCATCGGCGTCCGCCCCGCCCTTGGTCAGGTCGAGGGCAAAGCCGGCCACGCGGGCCTGCTGAGCCGCGACCGGCGTGCGCGCAGGCGACGTGGGCTTGGTCGCGGTCTTGGCGGGCGCCGAGGCGCGCTTGACCGACGATGTCGGGCGAGCGGCGGGGCGACGGGCGCCGCCGGCGATATCGGTGCGGAAGAAGGCGATGGACGCCTGCAGTTCCTCGGCCTGGGCGGCCAGTTCCTCGGAGGTCGCCGACATCTCCTCGGAAGCCGAGGCGTTCTGCTGGGTGACCTTGTCGAGCTGCTGGATGGCCTCGTTGATCTGGCTGGCGCCGATGTCCTGTTCTCGGCAGGCGGCGCTGATCTCGGCCACCAGTTCGGCGGTCTTGCGGATATTGGGCACGAGGCTGGTGAGCATCTCACCGGCGGTCTGGGCGGCCTTGACGGTGTCGCTGGACACGGCGCTGATCTCGGCGGCGGCGGTCTGGCTGCGTTCGGCCAGCTTGCGGACTTCCGAGGCGACGACGGCGAAGCCTCGGCCATGCTCGCCGGCGCGCGCGGCTTCGACCGCGGCGTTCAGGGCCAGGAGGTCGGTCTGGCGGGCGATTTCCTGAACGATGGTGATCTTCTCGGCGATGGTCTGCATGGCGCCGACCGCGTTGCTGACCGCCTGGCCCGAGGTCTCGGCTTCGATCGCCGACTGGCGGGCGATCTTCTCGGTCTGGGCGGCGTTGTCGGCGTTCTGCTTGATGTTGGCGGCCATCTCTTCCATCGAGGCCGAGGCCTGTTCGGCGGCAGAGGCCTGCTCGGTGGCGCCCTGGCTCATCTGCTCGGACGTGGCCGAGAGCTCCTGGCTGCCGGAGGAGACGTTCTCCGAGGCCGAGACCGCGTCGGCGACCACGCCACGCAGGCGCTCGATCATCACGTTCACATGGCCTAGCAGATCGCCGATTTCGTCCCGGCTGGTGATTTCGACCGTCCTGGTCAGGTCGCCGTCAGCGACGGCGCTCACGGCTTCCGACGCGCGATTCAGGCCTTTGCTGACGACCGCCGCGATGTAGATGGCGGCGCCGACCGCAGCCAGAAGCGACACGATCGAGACGCCGATCAGGACGTTCCGCGTCCCGGCGAAGTCTTCATCGGCCTTGGTCGACGCGGCGTCGAGCTGTGCCTTGGAGAGTTCAACCAACTCGTGCGCTCGTGCGCTCGCTTCGGTCACGACCTTGCGGCCTTCGCCCATCGACAGCGTCGCCGCAGCGCGGTCATCGCCCGCCAGGGTCAGCTGTACAACCTTGGCATGGACTTCGTTCAGTTGTTCGAAGGCGGTTCCCAGCGCAACCCACTTGGGGCGTCCCTCGGCCGTGGCCAGTCCCTCAGCCTTGGTCAGCACCGCGTCGAACGCCTGGCGCTCCTTGTCGAATGACGCCTCGAGCTTGCGAACCTCTTCGGGCGAACCCACGAGGATCATGTTCTTCTCGTTGCGCACCATGTTCAGCAGGTGGATTTCAAGCTGCTGCGCGGCTTCGAGACGCGCGGTGGGGCCCTTGATGATGGCGTCCATCTCGGCGCTGGCCTTGGACAGGCTGTTGAGTCCGAACAGGTTGCCCATCAGCAGCAGGACGATGATGAACCCGAAGGCGGCGGCGAGTTGTAGCTTGATGGTGAGGCGCATGGGGGACTCCGGCCGTTCAGCGGACTTGGGGCGGATGGAAGGGCGTGATCGAGGCTGTCTGGCCCCGTGCGGCGAAGATCTGATCGAGGTCGGGGATGACGATGAGGTCGCCGTCCCGTCGGGCGAGGCGGTGGATGAAGTCGGCGCGCCAGCGCATGCCCACGCGGGGAACGTCGGCGGTGCTATCCTCGGTGATGGACGTGACCTCGTGCACCTTGTCGGCGCGCAGGCCGATCAGGGCCGGCTCGCCGTCCAGCGGGTGCTCGATGACTACGATGCGGTTGTCGATGGTCGTCTCGGCCAGCGGCATGTCGAAGGCGACGCGCAGGTCGACCAGAGGGATGATCCGGCCACGGAAGTTGATCACTGCGCTGACGAAGGCCGGCGCGCCGGGCACTTCGGTCTCGGGCAGCAGGTCCAGGACTTCCCGGACCAGCGTAGCCTCGAGCGCGAAGGTTTCGCCGTGGAGGTCGAAGGTGAGGGCTTCGAGGGTGCTCATGGGGGCTCCTATCCGGCCGCGCGCAGGTGGGCGTCGTGGCGCTGGCCCATCTGGACCAGGGCGGGGATGTCGAGGATCAGGGCCACGCCGCCGTCGCCCAGGATAGTCGCGCCCGAGAAGGCGCCGACATCGGCGTGGAAGCTGGACAGCGGCTTGATGACCGTCTGGTGGTCGCCCAGGATCTGGTCGACGACCAGGCCGACGCGATCCTGACCGGTGGCGACGACGACGATCTTCTGGTGCGGATCAGGCGCGCTGTGGGACTTGAACTGGTCGCGCAGGCGGATGAAGGGCACCAGCTCGTCACGCAGGGTGATCAGGCTGCGG